>PPYF01525019.1_pt1 | contig 47236 bp, 29 predicted proteins | sample 1559871 | NCBI WGS metagenome assembly PPYF01 (sample SAMN08240021, study PRJNA423297) | Human gut metagenome, whole genome shotgun sequencing project.
TTTTAGGCTTTACTAATTTCATTTACCAACTAAATAATTACTTTTGCAGCCGACAAAGGTAATTCTTTTAAATGAAGAACGTGCCACTATTTAAAAAATAAATGATGTGCCAGCGCAGCTAATCGAATAATAAAGAATGGAGAAACTATTAAAAAAGACGCTGAAGCTTATATTGCCGGTTGTTTTGGGCGGCTTTATTTTGTTTTGGGTATATCGTGGCTTTGATTTTACAAAGGCGGGCGATGTATTGCTGCATGGCACGAACTGGTGGTGGATGCTTTTTTCGCTGTTGTTCGGAGTCTTTGCCCAGGTGTTTCGTGGTTGGCGGTGGCGGCAGACACTGGAGCCGCTGGATGCTTTTCCGCGGAGAAGTGATTGTGTGAATGCCATCTTTGTCTCCTATGCTGCCAGTCTGGTCATCCCCAGGATTGGTGAAGTGAGCCGTTGCGGTATATTAGCCAAATACGATAATGTATCATTCGCCAAATCACTGGGTACGGTAGTTACCGAACGGCTGGTCGATACACTGACAATCCTTCTGATAACAGGAATTACCGTATTGCTGCAAATGCCGGTATTTGTCACTTTCCTTCAACAGACGGGTACAAAGATTCCTTCTCTGCTTCATCTCCTGACATCTGTTTGGTTCTATATTGTCCTGTTCTGCTTCATCGGAGTAGTGATACTTCTTTATTATTTGAGGAAGACACTGTTTTTTTATGAAAGAGTGAAAGGTTTTGTACTCAATATTTGGGAAGGCGTCATGTCATTGAAAAGTGTGCGCAATATTCCCCTCTTTATATTTTATACATTAGCTATCTGGGCGTGCTACTTTTTCCATTTCTATTTTACGTTCTACTGTTTTGCTTTCACTGCTCACTTGGGTGTGATGGCAGCATTAGTCATGTTTGTAAGCGGTACATTTGCGGTAATTGTACCTACGCCCAATGGAGCAGGTCCGTGGCACTTCGCTGTCATTTCCATGATGATGTTTTATGGAGTAAATGAGATGGATGCCGGAATATTTGCCCTTATTGTGCACGGCATTCAAACCTTCCTGGTCGTTTTGCTGGGCATCTATGGTTTGGCAGCGCTGCCGTTTGCCAATAGACATCGGGAGTGATGTTTAAGCTAAAAGAGTGTATTCTTTTCTATATAATTAGTACGATATTACAAAGAAAAACAGACAAACTTGCTTATTTTTGTCCGAAACTAAATACGATATATTTATGAAAAGAATCAGCTACCTTGTCTTACTCTTCCTTTGGATTCTCCCTGCGTCGGCACAGAATCAGTCCGAATCCGCTTTTTTCGACATTCTTGATAAACGTGTTTCCACTATTCCCCACAATCTGGTTCTTCACAATCGCCCTGTCGATTATAAAATAGAAAAAGACCGGATTAGTATAACTGCGGCGGGGAAGACAAACCTATTCAACAGTCCTTCCGGGAAATCGAAAGTTACGAACGCTCCGCTTATCCTGTTTGAACCGGAAGCGGACTTTACAATGAGCGCACGGGTTACAGGTAAATTAAAGTCTGTTTATGATGTAGCCGCTCTTGTGATTTATCAGGATGATGACGTTTGGGCGAAGTTCTGCTATGAGAACTCGGTCAATCTCCAGCCGACAATCGTCTCGGTTGTTACCCGTACTTTTTCCGATGATTGCAACTCCATGCCGGCAGTCGATTATGCATACATGGCGGTAGTGAAGCGTGGCTCGGAATACTCATTCTTCTATTCCTCTGATAATAAAAACTGGTTGATGGTGAGGAATTTCAACCTGGAAACGAAAGGAAAAGTCAAAGTCGGTTTTGCGGCACACGGCTCTCGTGGAGACGGCTTTACAGGAATATTCAGCGAGATAAAATATCAGCCGAAAGCCTTGGACGATATGCGAATGTTGTCTTTGGAATGAATGTTTTTGCGAACGTCCTTTGCCATCTGAAAACTTTTCCATAACTTGCCACTGTTTAATTATTAGATTTAAAACAGTTTTAAAATATTTGTTATGAGCACAATTCTTTCTTTAGCTCCACAGAACGTGTGGAAGCATTTTTATTCGTTGACTCAGATTCCCCGTCCGTCAGGGCATATGGAAAAAGTGACTGACTTCCTGATTAATTTCGGAAAAGGCTTGGGCTTGGAGTCTTTTGTTGACGAGGCAGGTAATGTGATTATCCGCAAGCCTGCAACTCCGGGCATGGAAAACCGGAAAGGTGTTATTCTTCAGGCGCATATGGATATGGTTCCTCAAAAGAACAACGATACAGTGCACGATTTTGAAAAAGACCCCATTGAAACGTATATAGATGGTGACTGGGTGAAAGCGAAAGGTACTACCCTGGGCGCTGACAACGGACTTGGCGTAGCCGCCATCATGGCCGTACTGGAAGCCAAAGACCTGAAACACGGACCATTGGAAGCCCTCATTACCAAAGACGAAGAAACCGGAATGTTTGGTGCATTCGGATTGAAACCGGGTACGGTGAATGGGGAAATTCTTCTGAATCTCGACTCGGAAGACGAAGGCGAATTGTATATCGGTTGTGCCGGCGGTATGGACGTCACTGCTACATTGGAATATAAGGAAGTGGCTCCCGAAGCAGGCGACATCGCTGTACAAGTTATATTGAAAGGCTTGCGTGGCGGACATTCCGGATTGGAAATCAATGAAGGCCGTGCCAATGCCAATAAATTGCTGGTTCGCTTTATCCGTGAAGCTGTTGCCAGTTATGAAGCTCGTCTGGCTAGCTGGGAAGGTGGCAATATGCGAAATGCCATTCCACGTGAAGCACACGCCATCGTTACTATCCCTGCTGAGAACGAAGAAGAATTGCTGGGCTTGGTGAAATACTGCGAAGACCTGTTCAATGAAGAATATTCGGCTATCGAAACTCCAATCAGTTTCACGGCGGAGCGTGTGGAACTTCCGGCAGGTCAAGTGCCCGAAGAGATTCAGGATAACTTGATTGATGCCATCTTTGCTTGTCAGAATGGCGTGACGCGTATGATTCCTACTGTACCTGATACAGTGGAAACTTCTTCCAATCTTGCTATAATAACGATTGGTGAAGGCAAGGCGGCTATTAAGATTTTGGCTCGCAGCTCCAGTGATAGCATGAAGGAGTATCTGACTACCAGCCTTGAGTCTTGCTTCTCTATGGCAGGAATGAAGGTAGAGATGACAGGCGGCTATTCAGGTTGGCAGCCCGATGTTAATTCACCGATTCTGCATGCGATGAAAGCATCTTATAAACAGCAGTTTGGAGTAGAACCCGCGGTGAAAGTTATCCATGCGGGTTTGGAATGTGGTATTATTGGTGCTATCATTCCGGGATTGGATATGATTTCTTTCGGTCCTACATTGCGCTCACCGCACTCACCGGACGAAAGAGCATTGATTCCTACCGTACAGAAGTTCTATGACTTCCTCGTAGCTACTTTGGAACAGACTCCAATGAAATAAAAAAAACGTATTATATAACGTATTCTTTCCTATTATATAGCTTATTTATTTCTATTATATAATAGGTATCGTATAGAAAAAGGCACGGATGATATTTCTTCCGTGCCTTTTTGTCTTATTTGCTGCCACTTTGTTTTCGGTTTACTTCCACTTGTGTTACGAAATAGTTTCTTAATAATTAAATTAATTGATGCAAATCAATTAATATGCTATAAAACATAAAATTCCGCCTTTTTTAGATACAACCTATAAACAAAGGCTGTATTTTTGTGTTATAAAACATGTAAATGAAAGGATAACAAAATGAAAAGGTTAAAAAGATTGTTTAGAAAGTTCGGCGAAGCCGACGTACATGTTTGGGGATATTCAACAATTAATACTCTCCCGAACGAAGAAAAGTAGTTTTTAGTTTTCAGGAATTAGTAATTTTAAAGGTTTAAAGATTATGGCAAAGAAAATGAGTTCTTTAGTAAGAAAAATCCTCAGTGAAGTAGGTCGTAACGAAATGCTTGCATGGGGGTACAGAATTGAGAAATGAGAAAAAGTGCATTAACTAAGTTTATAGTGGGGATACGTTATTTGAAACGATATCCCCACTTTTTTGTATCTATAATATCTCTAGTAGACTAACAATTCCAATCTCAGATACGATTATCCCCAAATCTTCAAACATATTCTTCGCAGCCAACAGTTGCGGCAGTTTGTCTGTTCCAGTGACAGTTCTTTTTCTAATTTACGTATCCACTTGTGCTGTTCCCGGCATTTCGTTTGTAGTGTATCACATTGACTTTTTGTTTCTTCATACATTCCGATTTCCTTGTCTTGTTTGCCCAAAAGTGACATATATATGGAGCAAAGTTTCGATTTGTCTATGCAAAATCGCTCCAGCTTCTCAATATACATTAATGTAAGCCCGTGTTTGTTCCGGTCTTTAAAGTCCTGAACACTTCCATCGTCTATGATGTCGACACCGGGTCGTTCGTAACATACGGTGATTTCTCTCATTTCTATTAGAATCCAGACGTATTCTTTTTCAAATCCGTACTTCTCGGCTGCTTCTTCTATGGTAATCCATTGTGCCATAAATGTTTGCTTTTTTTTTATGTGTTATACAATAAGGGTGAACAATGCATCTATTTATCTATAAATGCTTTATTCATTTATATTAGTACAACGAGCATTCACACTTCTTGTTGTCCGGTGAGTGGGGACAATTTAGGGAATATTGCGGATTATGAAACCGACCGGATACAAGAAAGACGTGAATGCTGTCGCACCATTATCCATCCTCAAGGCTAGCAACACCGTCGCAGAAGATAATGATAACAACAGACACTCACGTCAATCGTTTATATATAACACATCTTTTACGGATATGTTGATATACAGCCGTTCACGTGAAGTATCTGTCGTATCATCCTTCTCCACTATGATTTGCTATTTTTGAGAATGAAGGATAATACACTTTTACTTCATTAAGAAATAAAAACCGCTTTCTGCCTATTCATCACGCTGATGAGCGAAAAGCGTATGACAAAGATAAATGATTTATTTGAAATATATTGGAAATAAGGAAAGAAATGCAAGAAGTTTTGTATTAATTCATATGGGACGAAACTTTACTACATATGATTTATATTTGATAATTTGCTGTCATCTGTCACAGATTACCACTTAATGCGCTGATTGTGAAATAGTAATGACGTGACAGCAGGATGTGACGGCACTGTGACAGAAGAAATGCTGTCACATCATATTAGTCTCGGTTTATGTGTTTTGGTTCCATTCTTTGGAACCATAGTTTCCTCGGTGTGAAACTCTAGTTCCAATGCTTTGAAACCAATAGTTTCAAGCTGGTGAAACTAAAGTTTCAAGCCTATGAAACTCTAGTTTCAAATAACAGAAACTTTGGTTTCAAGCAATAGAAACTAAAGTTTCACGCTGATGAAACTAGAGTTTCGCGTATTGAAACTGGTAGTTTCAAGTGGGGAAACGATTTGTTTCAAGGTACGCAGCGAATCATATATGCAGGAGATATGAATTTAGTAACTTGGGATGCTGGGAAATATATTGCCGATTGATAAAGTTTTAACTTTGCTTTATCTTCTGTTTCTTGTGAGAGAGAGTGTGACAGCATTTTTGTTGTCACAGTGCCGTCACCTGCTGCTGTCACGCTCTTACTGCTTTATACTCAGTATGTTAAGTGGTAATCTGTGACAGGTGACAGTTTTTTATTTTTATTTTATTCTTATGTAGGCTGAAAAGAAGCAGATTTTGTATCATACAGAGTAAAAACAATAATTGCTGAAAAGAGTTTTTTAATCTAAAAAGTACAAATCTTTAAACTTTATTTCCTTACTTTGTTGTTTATAGTATGTGACAACTATCAAACTTAAACTAGAGTGATTATGAAAGTAAGACAGATTTGTATGATGGTGCTGTTATGGCTGGGAGTGATTCCGGCAGCGCAAGCACAAACTTTCGACAAATTATGGAAAGATGTAGAGCAGGCGGAAAAGAAGAGCTTGCCTAAAACGGTAATAAAACTGACTGATGAGATTTATCAGAAGGGAGCGAAAGAGAAGAATTCCGCACAGATGCTGAAAGCATATATGTGGCGGATGAAAAATCAGGAAGCACTGACACCTGATAGTTTTTATGTCGGTCTGAAAGGCTTGGAACAATGGGCAAAGCAGACGGACAAACCCATGGACCGTTTTATATTACACTCTTTGATAGCAGGAATCTATGCAGACTACGCTGCCCAAAATCAGTGGCAGCTCCGGCAAAGAACAGAAATCGTAGGGGAAAACCCTTCAGCCGATATGCGTGAATGGACAGCAAATATGTTCGTTGAGAAAGTACGGACAAATGTAAAAGAAGCCTTGGCAGACTCAGTACTGCTGCTCAAAACTTCCTCGCGTACTTATATTCCTTTTGTAGAACTGGGCGAAACCAGTGAGTACTATCACCACGATATGTATCATCTGCTGGCTTCCCGTGCCATAACGGCACTAAATCAGATAGAAGGGCTGGTGCGCAACAACGGTTTCAATGATAACACACCTTCCCTTGTGAAGCAAGATATTATAAACATCTACGGAAGCATGATTGCTGCTTATAAAGCTGCCGACCTGAAAGAAGGGTATATACTGACTGCACTCAATTATTTGGAATGGAGACGCAATGCGGATAGAGATTTTGTACCTTTCAAAGCACACGAAGGACTTCTGGGATTGACGGAAGATACGTTTCTGACTGCATTGAATACACTGAAAAACAGGTTTGCGTCAGAACCCGTCACTGCGGAAGTCTATTTAGCGCAAGCACGCTATGCCATCCAAAAACAACAGCAAGTCAATGCCTTGCAACTTTGTGATGAAGCGATTCGCCTTTATCCGAATTATCGCAGGATAAATGCGTTAAAGAATCTTCGAGAGGATATTTTAGCACCTTACTTGAATGTCGCGGCGGCAAGACAGGCTTTCCCGAATGAAGAAATAAAGTTGAATGTTTCACATAAGAATCTGGACGGTTTCACCGTGCGGTTGTATCAGGCGAAAAAACTGGTTAAAGAACAACATTATTCGCTTCTTCGTCCGAAGGACTACCGCTCGCAAGATACGGTATTCACTTTCAAGTCTCCCGACTTAGGCTCTTATGTGATGCGTATCGTACCCGATATTCGTGCCAAGAGGGATAGCGAGAGTTTCTTTGACGTGACACGTTTCAAAGTGCTGACGTGCCGCCTGCCTGAAAAGCAATATGAAGTGGCGACGCTGGACGGACAGACCGGGCATCCTATACCGAATGCGAAAGTTACACTGTATAGTAATGACGAAAAAGTGTTGCAGGAGTTCACGACCGGAGAAAATGGTAAAGTCGTATTCCCCTGGAAATCCGAATACCGCTTTCTGAAGGCATCGAAAGGAACGGATACAGCTATGCCGAAACAGGGTATTTACGGCGGAAGTTTCGGATATTACGGTGATGAAAATAAAGCGACCGAAAGCATGACACTGCTGACCGACCGTTCTCTGTATCGTCCCGGTCAGACGGTGTATGTGAAAGGTATTGCTTATACACAGAATTCGGATACGGCAAACGTGCTTCCGAACAAGAACTATACGGTCGTCTTATTGGACGCAAACAATCAGGAAGTGGGGCAGAAGTCCGTACGTACCAATGACTTCGGCTCGTTTACCGCTGATTTTGCATTGCCTTCGGCTTGCTTGAACGGAATGTTCTCTTTGACGGCAGGAGACGGCAGGACGAATATCCGTGTGGAAGATTATAAACGTCCGACATTCGACATAACTTTTGAGAAACAAACGGAAAGTTATAAACTCGGAGATGAAGTACAGGTGAAAGGTAAGATACAATCTTATAGTGGTGTGCTGCTTCAAGACCTTCCGGTGAAATATACGGTAAAGCGTTCTACCTATAGTTTTTGGAGAATCTCTGAATCTACGCAGATTGCTTCGGGCGAAGTGACTGCCGGCGGGAATGGGGAATTTACAATTCCGGTTCGCCTGGAAGAGAGCGACGCTTATAAGAATAATGATAAAGTCTATTACCGCTATTCTGTTGAAGCCACTGTTACCAATGTGGCGGGTGAGACACAATCGTCTACGGATGTGATTTCGGCGGGCAGTCGTTCTTTGGTCTTGCAGACGGAATTGAAGGAAAAGACTTGTAAGGATAAACCGTTCAGCATCGTGTTTAAGGCGCAGAACCTGAACGGGCAACCTGTGGAAGTGAAAGGAAACTATGCGTTGTATCCTGCGAATGAAAAGGATTTCAAGGTATCGGGTGGAACTCCGGTAGCTACGGGAACATTTACTTCCAATGAGGAAATGACGCTCGACTGGAAGAATATTCCGTCGGGAGCTTATGTGCTGAAAGCATCGGTGAAAGATAATCAGGGAAAGGAAGTGACGGCAGATGCTAACACTGTTCTTTTTTCACGGGAAGATAAACGTCCGCCTGTGCAGTCTACCGTATGGTTCTATGCGCCGAATACGGAATTTGATGCCACGCATCCGGCGGTGTTCTGTTTCGGAACTTCGGAAAAGGATGCTTATGTGATGATGAACGTATTCTGCGGTGATAAGCTGTTGGAAAGCAAGGCGCTGAATTTGTCCGATACGATAATGCGCTTTACCTATCCGTATCAGGAAAGTTATGGCGACGGTATATTTGTGAATTTCTGCATGGTAAGGGATGGACAGGTTTATCAGGAACAGGTTCAGGTAAAGAAGCGGTTGCCGGACAAGACGCTGGCGATGAAGTGGGAAGTATTCCGTGATAAATTGCGTCCGGGACAGAAGGAAGAATGGAAACTGACGATTAAGACGCCGCAGGGACAAGCTGCCAATGCGGAAATGCTGGCAACGATGTATGATGCTTCGTTGGATAAGATATGGAACCGCCGTCAGGATTTCCAGATTTATTATAATCAGATACTTCCTTATTCCAATTGGATGAGCGGGTATTTCGGAAATAATTCATTTAATTATTGGTGGAATAATAAGGCTCTTAAAGTGCCGGGGATGTTGTATGACAGATTTGTCGTGCAGCCCGGATTCCGTATTGAAGAATTGCTTGAAGTAACGAACGATGCGGCAATATATGGTTATGGTACGTCGGCACAAGGAAGGGTCATGATACGGGGAATGGCGAGCCGGAGTGTGAAGAAGGAGATGGCTTCACCGGCTATGGCAGCCGATGCTGCTGAAGATGTGGAATTCTCAGCAGGATGGGGACAAACAGGAATACTGGGTAAATTGGATACAGCCTCCGAAGAGGAAACACTTCCCGAAGCCCCTGCCGACCTGCGTACGAATCTTGCCGAAACAGCCTTCTTCTATCCGCAACTCCGTACCAACGAGCAAGGAGAGATATCCTTCTCATTCACCATGCCCGAAAGTCTGACACGTTGGAACTTCCGCGGATATTCTCATACAAAGGGAATGTTGATGGGTACATTGGACGGTGAAGCTACGACGAGCAAGGAATTTATGCTGACTCCTAATCTGCCGCGCTTCGTACGTGTGGGCGATAAGACTTCAATTGCAGCTTCTATCTCCAATATGACAGGCAAGCCGCAAGCCGGAACAGTAAGCATGATTCTTTTCGACCCGATGACGGAAAAGGTGGTCAGTACGCAGAAACAGAAATTCTCCGTTGAAGCGGGAAAGACGATTGGCGTGAATTTTATGTTTACCGTGAGTGATAAATACGAAATACTGGGTTGCCGAATGATAGCTGATAGTGGCACGTTCAGTGACGGTGAACAACAGTTACTTCCGGTATTGAGTGATAAAGAGCATTTGGTAGAGACACTTCCGATGCCTGTACGTGGAGAAGAAACCCGTACGTTCTCCCTCGACAGCCTGTTCAACCAGCATAGCAAAACGGCAACCGACCGTAAACTGACGATTGAATTTACCGGAAATCCTGCCTGGTATGCTATTCAGGCGTTGCCTTCTTTGAGCCTACCGGTGAATAATAATGCTATTTCATGGGCTACCGCCTATTATGCGAACACGTTGGCTTCATATATAATGAACAGTCAGCCACGCATCAAGGCGGTATTCGATAGCTGGAAACTTCAAGGTGGTACAAAAGAAACTTTCCTCAGCAATCTGCAGAAGAACCAGGAAGTGAAGAATATCCTGCTGTCCGAATCGCCGTGGGTGCTCGAAGCGCAGACCGAAGAACAGCAGAAAGAACGTATCGCTACGCTGTTTGATTTGAATAATATCCGCAGCAACAATATCGCTGCCTTGACAAGATTGCAGGAATTACAGAGTTCCGATGGTGCATGGTCATGGTATAAAGGGATGAACGGCAGCAGTTATGTCACGGCCTATATTGCGGAACTGAACGCCCGTCTTGCTTTGCTGACAGGCGAGAAGTTGAGCGGAACCGCGCTTTCTTTGCAGGCTAATGCGTTGAAGTATCTCCATCAGTCGGCTTTGGAAGAGTATAAGAATATTCTTAAAGCACAGAAAGAAGGGGCGAAGTTCACAGGAGTCTCAGGCAGTATCCTGCAATATCTGTATATTATCGCCATTTCCGGCGAACAGGTTCCTGCGGCTAATAAAGCAGCTTACGCTTATTATCTCTCCAAGGTAAAAGAACTGCTTCCGTCAGCTTCGATGGATACTAAAGCTATCGCTGCTATCGTGCTTGATAAAGCCGGGCATAAGAAAGAAGCGCAGGAGTTTGTCGCTTCCCTGAAAGAACATCTGACGAAAACGGATGAACAGGGTATGTTCTTCGCTTTCAACGAGAATCCTTATGCATGGGGCGGAATGAAGATGCAAGCCCACGTAGATGTGATGGAAGCGTTGGAATTGATTGGCGGCAACACGGAGACGGTAGAAGAAATGAAGCTCTGGCTGCTGAAGCAGAAGCAGACGCAGCAGTGGAACTCTCCGGTAGCTACTGCCGACGCGGTATATGCGCTGCTGATGAAAGGTACTAACCTGCTCGATAACCAGGGCGACGTACGTATCGTGATTGCCAATGAAGTGATGGAAACGGTTTCACCGGGCAAGACTACCGTTCCGGGACTGGGATACATCAAACGTTCGTTTACACAGAAGAATGTAGTGGACGCCCGCAAGATTGAAGTGGAAAAGAGAAATCCGGGTATTGCCTGGGGAGCTGTTTATGCGGAATACGAATCGCCGATAAGTGATGTGAAACAACAGGGCGGTGAGTTGAATGTACAGAAGCAACTGTATGTGGAACGTATGGTGGACAACACGCCGCAACTGCAACCGGTTACGTCAAAGACGGTGCTTCAAGTGGGGGATAAAGTCGTTTCGCGCCTGAGTATCCGCGTAGACCGTGCAATGGACTTCGTGCAGTTGAAAGACCAGCGTGGCGCTTGTTTCGAACCCATCGGCAGCGTATCCGGCTACCGCTGGAACAACGGAATCGGTTATTATGTAGACATCAAAGACGCTTCTACCAACTTCTTCTTCGACCATTTGGGAAAAGGAGTATATGTGCTGGAATATAGCTATCGTGTGAGCCGCACAGGAACCTACGAAACGGGGCTGGCGACCATGCAATGTGCTTATGCACCGGAATATGCTTCACATTCCGCTTCAATGACAGTAGAAGTGAAATAATTATTTATTAACGGTGAACGTTTGGCGTTCACCGTTAATAATCCTTTCAATCCAATCAATATCTCATCTAAAACAGCTACATTTGTGCACCAAAATAAAATGTATCGCATGAAACGTAGTTTACTATCTATATTTTTTCTGCTTTCTGTCGCTTTGGCAGCCGTTGCCCAACCCCGTATCTCTTCGAATAAAGAGACGCACAACTTTGGACAAATAGAGTGGAAACGCCCGGTGACAGTGGAATATACAATCACTAATACCGGTAACCAGCCATTGGTTCTTACCAATGTCACTACTTCCTGTGCCTGCTCCGTAGCCGACTGGACGAAAGAGCCGATTGCTCCGGGAGCGAAAGGAACGGTAAAGGCTTCTTTTGACGCGAAGGCGTTGGGACGTTTTGAAAAGTCGGTTGGGATATACAGCAATGCTACTCCGAATCTGGTTTATCTGAAGTTTACCGGAGAGGTGGTGCAGGAAGTGAAGGATTTTACAAAGATTCTTCCGTATGCTATCGGGAATATACGTCTGGACCGTGACGAGTTTGCTTTCCCTGATGTATATCATGGTCAGCAGCCTTCATTCACTTTCAATATAGCTAACTTGTCCGACCGTCCGTATGAACCGGTATTGATGCATCTGCCCCCTTATCTTAAAATGGAAGCCGAACCGAAAGTCCTGTTGAAAGGAAAGAAAGGAACTGTCAAATTGACGTTGGATGCCAGCCAGTTGAAAGATTACGGTTTGACGCAGACTTCTGTTTATCTTTCCCGCTTCTCCGGCGATAAGGTGAGCGAAGAAAATGAAATCCCTGTTTCGGCCATTCTTCTTCCCGATTTCTCACGTATGACGGCTGCTGATTCGCTGAATGCTCCTGCCATGCGTATTTCGGAAACGGATATTGACCTTAGTGTGCCGTTGATTAAGAAGAAAAAGGCAAGCTATGAGATATTGATTGCTAATGCGGGAAAAACTCCGCTGATTATTAGTAAATTGCAAGTCTTTAATTCATCGGTAGGAGTGAGCCTGAAGAAAACGGTACTTCCGCCGGATGGAATGACGAAACTGAAAGTGACTATTCGCAAGCGTGATGTAGGTAATAAGAAACATCATTTACGTATTTTGATGATAACAAACGACCCGATGCGCCCGAAAGTCGAAATCAATATCAAACGCTAAATCTTATTGTCATGGAACATCCTGAAAATGGTGAAGAATACAAAGGACTCGTTGTCAACAAAGGCATCGAGCAACCTTCGTCTGTGAATCCTTACTTGAAACGGAAACCTAAGAAACGCCAGCTTTCGGTAGCTGAGTTTGTAGAAGGTATAACAAAAGGTGATGTCACTATATTGAGTCAGGCTGTGACACTGGTGGAAAGTGTGAAGCCCGAACATCAGGCTGTCGCTCAGGAAGTGATAGAGAAGTGTTTGCCGTTCTCAGGCAATTCTATCCGGGTAGGTATCAGTGGCGTTCCCGGTGCGGGAAAGAGTACTTCGATTGATGTGTTCGGCTTGCATGTACTCGAAAAAGGGGGAAAGCTGGCTGTATTGGCTATCGACCCGAGTAGTGAGCGCAGTAAAGGGAGCATCCTTGGAGACAAGACCCGTATGGAGCAGCTTTCCGTACATCCTAAGTCATTTATACGCCCTAGCCCGTCAGCGGGTTCGTTAGGCGGCGTGGCACGCAAGACCCGTGAGACGATTATTCTTTGTGAGGCTGCGGGATTCGATAAGATTTTTGTGGAAACCGTCGGAGTGGGGCAGAGCGAAACGGCTGTTCATTCTATGGTTGATTTCTTCCTGTTGATTCAATTGTCGGGAACGGGGGATGAATTGCAGGGTATCAAGCGCGGTATTATGGAGATGGCGGATGGCATTGTGATTAACAAGGCGGATGGCGATAATTTGGAACGTGCCAAGTTGGCGGCTACGCAATTCCGTAGTGCACTGCATCTGTTTCCTGCACCCGAATCGGGCTGGACGCCGCAGGTGCTGACGTATTCCGGCTTTTATAATTTAGGTGTCAAGGAAGTGTGGGACATGGTCTATGCATATATGGACTTTGTGAAAGCGAACGGCTATTTTGAATATCGTCGCAACGAACAGAGCAAATATTGGATGTATGAAAGCATCAACGAGCAATTGCGCGACAGTTTCTATCATAATCCGAAGATTGAAGCGATGCTTCTGGAAAAAGAACGCCAGGTGTTGAGTGGTAATCTGACTTCATTTATTGCTGCCAAGAGTTTGCTCGATACTTATTTTGAAGATTTGAAGTAAGAGTGGTCGGTACGAATTAGTGCCTGAAAGCTCTTGCTGGAAAAAACTTTTTATCTTTAAACTAGAGAAAATACGTTAAAAATTTTATTCTCATGTAGGACTCTGTGCTTTTTGCGTGTATTTACTATAAAGCGAAAGGCAGAGATATAAGTACATGACATGAATAATTTTTATCGACTTAAATACCTTATGAACAAAACCTTGTTAACCGGCCTTTTGTGCTGTACCCTGACAGCGCAAAGTTTTGCAGGCCAACCATTAGAGGGCTTCACGTATGCTTCGGTGAACGCTCCGGCAGGAAATGAGTGGGAATCTCCCGAAAATCTGGCATTGAATAAGGAGCAGCCGCATGCTTATTTCTTTTCATTCCAAAATTTGGAGAATGCACGTAAAGTGTTGCCCGAGAACAGTAAGTTTTGGCAATCGTTGGATGGCGACTGGAAATTCCATTGGGCATCTAATCCCGATGCCCGTCCGAAAGATTTTTATCAGACTGATTTTGATGTTACTTCGTGGGATGTAATCCCGGTGCCGTCCAGTTGGAATATTTATGGTATTCAGAAAGACGGAAGCCAGAAGTATGGAACGCCTATTTATGTCAATCAACCGGTTATCTTCCAGCATAGTGTGAAGGTGGACGATTGGCGTGGGGGAGTGATGCGAACGCCGCCTGCCAACTGGACTACGTACAAAGACCGCAATGAAGTGGGTTCGTTCCGCCGCGATTTTGATATACCGCAGGATTGGGATGGACGGGAAATCTTTATCAGTTTCGATGGGGTGGATTCTTTCTTCTATCTATGGATTAACGGCAAGTATGTGGGTTTCTCCAAGAATTCGCGCAATACCGCTAATTTTAATATCACCCCGTATCTGCAAAAGGGTAAGAACACGGTGGCTGCCGAAGTCTATCGCAGCTCGGACGGTTCGTTCCTGGAAGCTCAGGATATGTTCCGTTTGCCGGGCATCTTCCGTACGGTAGCTCTGTATTCGGTTCCTAAGATTCACTTTCGTGACCTGGTGGCTACTCCTGATTTGGACGCGACTTATACGGACGGTTCTCTGACTATCAATGCCGATATTCGTAATTTGGATAAGAAAGCGGCCAAGAATTATAAAGTGTATTATTCTTTGTATGCCAATAAGCTCTACTCTGACGAGAATACGTTGGTGGATGGTGTCTTGTCTCCTGTGATAGAGAAAATTGAACCGAACGGAACAGGCAGGATTCAGACTGTCTTTAACGTAAAAGCTCCGAATAAATGGTCGGCAGAATTTCCTTATCGCTATACGTTGGTAGCCGAGTTGAAGGATAAGAAGAACAGGACGATTGAGATGGTTTCTACGATTGTGGGATTCCGTAAGGTGGAAATCAAGGATACGCCCGCATCGGCGGATGAATTCGGACTTGCGGGACGTTATTACTATATCAATGGAAAAACGGTCAAGCTGAAAGGGGTGAACCGTCATGAATCGAATCCGGCAGTGGGACATGCCATCACCCGTGAGATGATGGAGAAGGAGATTATGTTGATGAAACGTGCGAATATCAATCATGTACGTAATTCGCATTATCCGGATGACCCTTACTGGTATTTCTTATGTAATAAGTACGGTATTTACCTGGAAGATGAGGCGAATATCGAATCACATGAATATTATTATGGTGCTGCTTCACTTTCTCATCCGGTAGAATGGAAGAATGCGCACGTAGCCCGTGTGATGGAAATGGTGCATGCTAATGTGAATAATCCGTCTATCGTTATTTGGTCGCTGGGTAACGAAGCCGGGCCGGGTAAGAACTTTGTGGCTGCTTATGATGCGTTGAAGAAGTTTGATTTGTCCCGTCCTGTGCAGTATGAACGTAATAATGATATTGTGGATATGGGCTCTAACCAGTATCCGTCTATCGGCTGGGTACGCGGTGCGGTGAAGGGAAAATATGATATTAAGTATCCGTTCCATATTTCGGAATATGCTCATTCGATGGGTAATGCCTGCGGTAATCTGGTGGATTACTGGGACGCGATGGAGTCTACCAATTTCTTCTGTGGCGGCGCTATTTGGGATTGGGTAGACCAGTCTATGTATAATTATGACCCGAAGACGGGTACTCGTTACTTGGCTTATGGCGGTGACTTCGGGGATACTCCTAATGACGGGCAGTTTGTAATGAACGGAATTGTATTCGGTGATTTGGAACCGAAACCACAATATTATGAAGTGAAGAAAGTATATCAGAATATAGATGTAAAAGCGGTGAACCTTGAAAAAGGTGTGTTCGAAGTCTTCAATAAGTATTATTTCAAGAACTTGGCGGATGATTATCAATTGGTGTGGTCATTGTACGAGGATGGAAAACCTGTGCAAACCAGTCAACCGATGGATATTAATGTAACACCTCGTCAACGTATGCAGATTACGCTGCCTTATAACCAAACTCTTAAAAAGGATGCCGAATACTTTGTAAAAGTGCAGTTTGTCCTGAAGGACAAGATGCCTTGGGCTGCTAAGGATTTTGTGATGGCGGAAGAACAGATTCAAGTCAAAGCGGCTACCGACCGTCCGTTAATCAGCGAAGTGGCTGCTGCTACTGCCACCGGGACTTTGAAGACTCACATGAATCCGGATACAAAGAAAATCGAGATAAAGGGAGAGGCGTTTGATATGAAGTTCGATTTGCAAACAGGAAGTCTTTATAGTCTGAAATATGGCGATGAAACGATTATTGCGGATGGAAACGGGCCGAAACTGGACGCGCTTCGCGCTTTTACCAACAATGATAACTGGTTCTATGCCCCCTGGTTCGAATATGGTTTGCATAACCTGAAGCATAAACTGATAGAGTTTACTGTTCGCGATAAGGACGATAAGATGGTCTTGAACTTTACCATAGAATCTCAGGCACCGAATGCTGCAAGTATCAAAGGTGGCACAAGTTCTGGTAAGAATAGTATTGTGGAACTGACAGACAGGGAATTTGGAAGCAATGACTTTAAGTTTATCACTAATCAAGTGTGGACGGTATATCCGGATGGTTCTGTCGAATTGCAGTCGGGCATCACTTCCAATCGTCCCACTCTGACTTTGCCCCGTCTTGGCTATGTGATGAAAGTACCTCAACAATATGCCAACTTTACTTATTATGGTCGCGGTCCGATTGATAACTATGCAGATCGTAAAAGCGGTCAGTTTATCGAGCAGCATACCAATACGGTGGCGGGCGAGTTTGTGAATTTCCCGAAACCGCAGGATATGGGTAACCATGAAGATGTCCGCTGGTGTGCGTTGACCAATCAGGCAGGACAGGGAGCTAGCTTTATAGCTACCGACCGTTTATCTGTTTCGGCTCTTCAGTATTCTGCTCTTGATTTAATACTGGCTTCTCATCCTTACCAATTGCCCGAAGCGGGTGATACCTATCTGCATCTGGATTGTGCTGTTACCGGTTTGGGTGGTAACAGTTGCGGTCAGGGTGGTCCTCTCGTTCAGGACAGGGTATTTGCCGGTCAGCATAATATGGGATTCATTATTCGTCCTGTTCGTGGAAAGGACTTGGCTGCTGTTGCCAATGTTGCTCCTGCAGGAGATATTCCTTTGTCTATTACACGTACTCCTGCCGGAATAGTAGAGCTGACATCGGCTAGGAAAGATGCTGTGTTCTGTTACACGATTGACGGCAGTAAGAAAGTACAGGAATATACGGAACCTATTCCTCTTCGTAATGGCGGCACTGTGAGAGCATGGTACAAGGACAATCAGGATATCAGTGCCGTAATGAAGTTTGAAAAGATAGAAAGTATCCAGATGCAGGTAGTATATGCCAGCAGTCAGGAGTCGGGTGATGGGGATGCTGCTAACTTGGTTGACGGTGACCCAAGTACGATATGGCATACGATGTATTCTGTAACCGTTGCCAAGTATCCACACTGGGTAGATCTTGATGCAGGTGAAGTGAAGGAAATCAAAGGATTTACATATTTACCGCGTCAGAATGGAAATAACGGTAACATTAAGGATTACTCTATTCAAGTCAGCATGGATGGCAAAGAATGGGGCGAGCCTGTCAAGAAAGGAACTTTTGCCAATAATTCAAAGGAAAAGAGAGTCGTGTTCGACAAGCCGGTAAAGGCTCGCTATATTCGCTTCACTGCTTTGAGTTCGCAGAACGGACAGGACTTTGCATCCGGTGCGGAAGTGACGATTCTGGCAAATTAGAATAAAACTATTCAGGCACGGAATTACGCGGATTACACGGTTCTTTGATTTACTAAGACCGTGAAATCCGCGTAATTTGGTCTAAAATAATGATTATAGACTATTATAACTCCCTTCCCGCTTTCTCGAAATCAGCTTTCGACTTACTTTGCGTCACGATATATACCCCAAGAAATACAAGCGCAATGGCAAGTCCTTTCTGCCAGCCAAAACTACCGATTCCCATAATAATGGCGGCAATCGTAGCCACAATCGGTTGCATATAATTATACATGCTGACAACCGTAGGACGAAGCAGTTTTTGTGCCGTCATGATGCAGAGATAGGCAAGGAAACTTCCCCCTAGCACTACATAAAGCACTTGAATGATAGCGACAGTAGAAATAGAAGCCCACTGGATAGTGGAAATATCGTAATAAGAGAACGGTATATAGCACATTGAAGCATAAACGAACATCCACTTGTTGATGGTCACTGCCGAATATTGCTGAGTCAACCCCTTGAATACGGTTAAGTAAATAGAAAAGCTGATTTGTGCAATCAGGCAAAGCAAGTCACCAATCAGGCTTCCGTTGCCATTACTTCCTGCCTGACTGCTCATGATAAGAATAAGTGCTCCCATAGCACCGACGAAAATCCCCAGCACTTTTTTATTTGTAACCGGCTCTTTCAGATAAATAGCAGCTACAATCATGGTTACAATCGGTAAAGTCGTTGTAACAATCGAAGCGTCGATAGGCGAAGTCATAGACAACCCGAAAATAAATACTCCCTGATTGAACACCAAAGCAAATAGGGAAGCGAAGAAGATTTTCAGCATATCCCGGTGATTCACATGCTCCTGTTTGCAAAATATAGAAAGTATCCAAAAAGCTGCTGCTGCTCCCACCATACGAAAAGTGGTAACGGAAAGAGCGGAAAACTCTTGGAGAGCTGATTTCCCTATAGGAGCCATCAATCCCCACATAATGTTAGCTGTAAGTGCAAATAGATGACCGTGCAGATTCTTGCTATTGTCCATGTTGATAAGATTTGTTTTACGATTTTCTTATAAGAATAACATTCGAATAGAGAAAATGATTGCAAAGGTAGTTTTAATTCTCGTATTAAAAATCACAAGCTTTTGATAAATGATTAAAAAACTCTTTGAAAGTTTGACACTTTTAATAAAATAATTACTTTTGCAGTGTGCTGCCGCTTTCAAGGGGGGGCAGTGGAGTTTTTGAAAAGCGTTTTTAATAGGTAATCTTTAACATCTTTTGAATTTTGTAGATTCAGATAAAGGGTAAAGATGAATAATAAAACAGATTCCCCGCTTTTCATATATCTAATAGTAAGGGTCGAATCAGGGGGATTTATAGACCGGAAAAACACTTATGGGAATACTGAGCTTCATTGCTACGCTCTTTTGGGGAATACTGGCGGGGATTATCGTTGCTGTGCTCGTCATGTATTTGATAAATGAACTGATGGGTACTCCCAAATGGTTGACAGGATTACTAGGCATTTTTCTTTTCTTTTTTCTCTCTTTCCAGTTTACGGCGATTGTTGGTGCTGCTAAGGTAAAAGGGGCAATGGCGGATATTACTGTATTGAGCAATACTGTTAGTGAAAAGACCGACTGGAGTGCTATTGAAACCAATTATCCTGTTTTAAAACCTTATCTCGATAAAGTAGGTATGAAATTGGGTGAAGTGACGGACAAGAAAATTTCGGCACTTTCACTCGTTAACAAAATAATCAATGGATTTATGTGGCGACGTGCAGCTTGGGCGTTAGGCGGGGTAGTTGTGTGCTTCGTGCTGGCTGCTGTGCCGGGGATGACAGGAAATGGACGTGGGCGGCAACAAGGACGACGCGGCGTCTCTGCCCGTTATCGAGCCTCTGCACCTGTGAATCGTTCGCATCGTCCACGGCGGAGATAAAGAGAATAAAACAATTATAAATACTAAATGATATTATGGAAACATTAGACCCGAAAAGTCCTAACCACATCTTGGTGGGGTTAGGCGGTACAGGTGGCAAGGTGCTGAAAGCCATTCGCAAACGTCTTTATCAAGAGTTCCCTAATGATGAAGAACGTGATAATTTGTCTATCGGTTTTGTGTATGTAGACTCTACACGTGAGATGATGACACCGGGCGACCCCTCGTTCCGTGTAATGGGGAAAGATGCTTCGTTTACAGAAAGCGAATTTGTCGATATTAAGTCTGTAGATTTGAAGCAGATACTCGATAATGTATCCAACTATCCCGGATTGAAAGGTATCGTGAAGAATGGTGCTTCCATGAAAAATACCTTGGGTGAAGTAGGGCAGGCTGCCGGACAGAAACGCCGTGCAGGACGTATTCTTTTTGCTGCTAATTGCAATAAGTATCTTTCGGCTTTGAAGGGACAATACAATAAAGTAAAGTCTATTACCAACAAAGACGAGGTTAATATTCATATTTTTACCGGTCTGGCCGGTGGCACAGGGTCAGGAGCTATCATTGACGTGATTGCCCAGACACGTGCACAAGAGACTTACAAACATGCCAATATCATGGTCTATGCCATGGTGCCCGAATTGGATATCCCTTCAGGATGTCAGGCAGGACGTTATCATCAGAATGGGTATGCGGCATTGAAAGAGTTAAGTGCGCTTAATATCGGACGCTTCCTGCCGTCAGACGTTATTCGGGGCGATGAACATATAGAGCTGGATCTTACTCCTAACAAACAGTTCGGATTGATGCTTTATTCTAATGTAAATGAGAATGGGGTGGTAGTCAACTCCTTTACGGAATTGCCTCAACTATTGGCGGATACGGTTTACTTCCGTCTCTTTCTGGAAGAAAAACATGGTACGACCGATGACCTTCTGCGCTCCTTCAGTTTGGAGAATATCAATGATTTTTGTGTAGAATACAGTGAGAAGTCGAAAGGCACAGATAAGGAACGTGCCCGCACAAAGGCTATCAATACTTTCGGAATCAAACGTATTATCTATCCGGAGAAACGTATCCTGGAACATATTACTTATACCATAGGTGAGAGAATTCTATGGCAGATGCAATACAATAACTTCAAGGATGATTTCGGTTTCGTACAGGAATCGCTTCGTAAAGATTACCGTGAGTTATATATCAATGATAAGAATCTGCGCGACTGGATGTTGGATGATAGCCATCTGATGCTGGAAGAAAAGATTTTCGATACGGACAAATATTGCAGTAAGATAGAGAATTTCTGGAGTGACATAACAAACAGTTATTCTTATGACGATGCAAAGGCAGTAGATCCGGAACCATTGAGATTCCTCGAAAGCATCTGTTCGGATACTTACAAGACTGCTTTCCGTAACAAACAGGGGGTAGAAGCCTACTATCTGGATAAGGGTAATGACTTGTTACTGAAAGAACAGGCGCAATATATTATCGAGCGTATAGAAAAGAACTTGTATACTAAATGGTATGAGGGTTCCCTTTCATTGGAAGACCTGCTGAATATCTGTGACGCAGTGCTGACATACATCAAGAACCGTAAGGAAAAGATAGAAAACGACATTGCCGGTGTTGATGATAAAATAAAGGTAAACGAGGACGATGCTGATGCCAACAACTATGACTACAATCACTTGTCATTGTTGCAACGTGCTACCGGACGTTCGCCTCGTCTGTACTCTGACCATCAAATGATCATGAAGGATCTTTATACACTGCGTACCCAACGTGTGGCTTACGAATTTGAAGGCAAATTATTAGGTAAATTACGTGCGGCATTCGAACAGTTCAGTGCAGAAGTCAGCCAATTTATCGGTGTGTTGTTGCTATCAATGGATGCTGCTGAAAAGCGTATTGCCGACCGTAACAAGAACACTAAAGGTATTGCGGATTTGTCAAGTGCTATCGTAGAAGTCAGCGAAGATGATAAAATGCTTAAACTTGAGCAGACATTGATTCTGGATAAGAACCAACAGGAAACTTGGGCGGGAAATATCCGTAAAGCCATTGCAGGAAATCGTTCTTATGCTCACTTCAATGAATTGGCGGCTACTACTTCCGAAGATACGATATTTGATGTATTTGATGCCGAACTCAGTCCGAAGGTACGTGAAAAACACGACCAGGATTACCAAAATGATAAGATTTTGGGCTTGAACGTTCTTCAGCAATTACAGAAGGTGTTATTGACTGATACTGACATTCGTAATTTCGCTTCTTCCGTTATTAATCAGAGCGGTACATTCCTGAAACTGGATGACGGGCAGCTTTCGAAAGCATTGAATAACAACGAGAATCCGGTATCTCATCCCGAATCAATCAATCGCAAGACGATTTTGATTTCTATGCCTACCGATGAAGGAAACGACTCTCTCAAAGCGTTTTCCAATAAGCTGAAAGCTGCTTTGCAAGGTGCTTTTGGAAATGCTACGCCGGGAAGTACCATTAACTTCAACACTTCGGATGAGCGCATGAATGAAATTACTGTGATTTCTATCCGCTACTGTTTCCCGATGCGTGCCATTGCCTGGTTGCCGTCTTATGACCGTGCATACAATGACATGGTAAACAACAAGAACGAACTGGCTGCCAAAGAAGCCCGTATCCTGCTTCATTGCGAAGGAGACGGTACGGAATTGCCGGAATTGATGGGCGAAAAGAAGATTGCGCCGAAAGACTTCATCCCTTATTTCTTTGTAGCTGCTGCTAATGACATTCTTGCAGTACGCGAGAACGAGCGGGAAGAAAAAGGCTGGTGTACTGTAACTGCTGATGAATGGGGTGCCGAAATGGTAACACTTATTTCACCTCAATTCACCGAGATACTGACAAGTGAAGAACTGACGGAAGAAGTCTTGGATACTATCAAGGAGAAGGTGGACGACATTCTGAAGAACCCTGACCTGAAGATGAGTGACCGTGCCGCTATGGTAGAAGGTGTGAAAGTCGTGATGCGTGATTACGTAAGTAAAGAATGCTCCAGCCCTACATCACCCAAATATCAGCAATATAGCGCTGAAGCAAAGAAAGCATTGGAATTAATCAATAAGAAATAAAATAATTATGGCAAGACCCAGTGACCGTGACAGATACAAATATGGTATCTGCACGAATCGTGACAAAGGCGGAGAAGGAACCCCTTGTCCTAAATGTGAAAGTAAAGAAGTACAGAAAGTAAGGGGTGGACAAGATTTCGTGTGCGACGAATGTAAAGAACCATTGCGTATGGTTCCGCCACCACCAACTGGCCCGAATATGAAGTTGATTGGCGGTATTATTGCTGCTGTGGTGATACTTGGTGGCGCGGGTATCGGAATCGCCCTTAGTACTGGTGACAAAACTGAAGAACAACAGGTTACCGGCCCGGATGACGGCATTAAAGTCGAAGTAAACGTGACCGACATGACATTTATGGAAACTGCACTGGATATGAAATTGAAGAAGAACGAAACGAAACAGTTGAATATCGATTGTAATCCTGGTAACGCGAATGAATCCGTCACATGGAAATCAGGAAACGAAGCTGTGGCTACAGTATCGTCCAGCGGTGTCGTAACAGCGGTTGCCGCAGGTAAAGCTACTATCACAGCTGTGGCAGACCGTTCACAGACGAAAGCTGAAATAGAAGTTGTAGTATCTGACGCAGGCACCGGCAATGTAACCGACAGCGGCTCAACCGGCGGCATCGTAACGAAAGACCTGGGTTATGCAGTCTACAAAGGCCGTATGAAAAATGGCTTGATGAACGACGAAAGCGGTGTACTGACATTTAAAACAACCCATATCATAGAGCCGCGTGACGTGAAGAAGCGTGAAGCTAAAGCAGGTGAAAAAGTGGTTGGTATCTTCGAAGACGGTCATCTCACTACCGGTACGTGGTATAAGAGCGATGGAAACAAAGAAGTAATCATCCCGTAATGAGGAATCCGGCTACTCAAATAGTCTATGCAGTTCTTTTGCTGTTCCCACTCACCATGTGGGGACAGCAAACTGGAAAATGGGGAAACGGGAAACTCCGCCAAACGGTAGTTTCCATTTCTTCCGATGTTCCTTTTGCCACGGCAGCTTACGATTTCACCGAACGCTATCTGACGGAATTGCAAGGAATGTCCGTTGCCGAGCGTAAATCCAAGATGGAGCGCGACAATGTGCAGATTCGGCAAGGCGGATTCGACCTGCTGAACCTCATCAGCGAACAGACCGCCATGAACTTCTCCGAAAGAGAAAACCGTTATATCGTGTCGTTGGCGAATGAATCCTTCCTTCTGATTGAGCTCTCTTTTCCTGCGTCATGCCAACTGCTGACCGGAAAGAACCTGAAAGAACTGGAAGATGGATTTGTGAAGGGACTGGCTTCTTACAGTTATAAACCTTCCATTTCCCAACCCGACCGGAAGGAACTTAAAAAGCTGACAGGAGACTATTATGTAAGAGTAGGCGATACCTATTACATAGAGGAAATCAACGGAAACCTTTACTTTGAAGAAAAGAACCGCGCGCTGCGTCCGGTGTTCAGCATGAATCACCCGGCTGAGAGCGTATTCAATCTTTTCCTGAGTGAAGATACTTCCTGCAACGCTCCTGTAAACCTGACCGTGCGACAGTACGGACTGAAAAGAGAACAGATGGAACTGCCTGTCCATTCATTGATAGCTTATATGAGAAATCAGGGATGCGCTCTTTATGTCGGTATCGAGGCTTTGGAAACCAACGTGGTGAAGGCTTACGTATTTGCGGTGAATACTGTGTTGAAGTATAATCATGTGATGAGCGTGGAAGTACCCTATTCCCTTCTTAGCGAAGGAAAAGGAAAGATAGAGGGCGATATAACCCTGTTTGTCCCTACGCATAACATATCATCACTATTTGAAGAACTTAATTGGGTAAACACTACCCCAAAAAGGCAAATTAAAGTAAAATGAGAAAGATAATTACTTTGTTATTGTTTTGCGGAGCATATTGCGGCCTGATGGCACAGAGTGAAGCCGAAACAAAGGCGCAAATCAACAAGATAAAGCGCTCGCAGTCGTACCTCTCTGCTGAGGCCACCATGCCTACCGAAGCCGAAGCCATCCAGCAGGCTAAAGAATTGCTGGTGAGTGAAATCAACGACTGGGTAGCCGGCAAGCGAAAAGGTGGCGAAGTAAAACAAGTCGTTTTACAAGATATCAATACATGTACCCAGCGGATGGATATGAAGCGCGGGGTGAGAACACGTGCATTCGTATACGTGAAGAAGAATGAGATTGTCCTCATCTACGGTGAAGGTCAGATCATGCTGAGTGAAGAAGAAAAAGGAGCCGATTTACAACCCTTGTCTGAAATATCGGAACCGATAAAAATAGAACCTGTGAAGAAATCCTCTAAAGACGAAAAGATGGTTTCGACTGTAGAGAAAATCAATCCCGAACAGGAAAGCTTGAATCAAATACTGGCAGCACAAAACATGACGGATATGAAACAGGTTTTCGCGTCGCTCAAAGAGCAGGACAGAATCTCGTATGGCGTATACGCTCCGGACACTGTGGCCGAGCAATGCTATCTGTTATTCTATACCCGCACGGGTGAAGTGAAAGGAGTGGTGAAGAAAGACGGCAAAGAACTGAACAATGTTCAGACGAAAGAAGCTACGGACATAGTGGCTTTCAGCGGTTGCGGAGCCTACTGGTTCATTCTAAAGTAACAAACATAAGTAGAAAGAGAAGAAGATGAAAAGTATAATTTTGAGTTGGGCACTGGTAGCGGTTTGTACACTGACGACACTATCCGTGCAAGCCCAGGATGCTGTGAGCCTGGAAATTGTCGACGGTTTGTATAATGACGGTTTGAAAGCCAAGATGGAAAGAAACACCGGCGCACTGTTGACAGAAATAAACAAGGCATTCAAAGAAAACAGAGCGCTGAACCTGGCGCCGTTGGGACTGACTGATTCGGCCGAACGGGGACTGAGTGCTTTGTGGGAGAATACACACTTTTACTGCGATGATTCCGAAGTGGTGCAGTCATGTATCCGCAACGGAAACGGCTATCAGATTCGTCAGATACCTCTGATGATAAAGCCGGTAGGCGAGACACTGGACGATGAATATCAGGAAGCAGTGATTAATTACGACGCTAACGGAAGTATCACTCGCTTCAACTTTACCCTCAGCACCACAGTCTATCAGAATGTGATGAAGAAAGGGAAGACAGTGACCGAGATTGCCCGCCGCCAGGAAATTCTTTCCTATGTAGAGCAGTTCCGTACGGCTTACAACGAACAGGATATCGTATTTCTGGATAATATCTTCAGCGAAGATGCATTGATTATTACAGGTACTGTAACCAAAGTCAAGAAAACTGATGGCGCAGGAATTACCTATAATAAAGTGACCTACAAGAAACAGGGCAAGCAGGAATACATCAACAACCTGAAAAGAAGCTTTGCCGCAAACAAGTGGATTAACGTCCGCTTTGACGAAGTGAAAGTGGTAAAACACCCTAATCCGAAGATGGAAGGTTTCTATGGAGTAACCGTACATCAACTTTATGCCAACAGTAGCGGATATAATGATGACGGTTATCTGTTCATGTTGTGGGATTTCCGCGACAAGAATCAGGTGCAGATTCATGTACGTACCTGGCAGCCTCGCTGGATGAATACAGCAAAAACAGAAGAAATCGCCCAGGAAGAAATCTTCACTCCCGGCGATTTTGTAATTGACTTATAAACTTAATCAGACAAATGAAACAATTATATCGTTTTTTATTATTGCTGGGCTTTGCACTGGTGATAGGTGTGAAGGTAAATGCACAAAGAGTATCTTTTGTTGAGCCTAAAGAAGACGCATCTCTCACCGTCAGCCCCAATCGGGTAAAAATAGTCGTTCATTCCAACAGTGACAAGATGGAAATGTCGCACAACATGGGTGAAGAAAGAGGAGTAAGAACGAGCAATGACGACGGAACTTACTCTTATACCATCGACTATAATTTCCCTGAAGATTATGATGAAGATTTTATGAAATCCACCTTTCTCGTCAGACTCCCTGGCGGGCAGAAGGAGTTTATGCTCATTTTGCGGAAAGGCAAAGGATTCTCCGGAACTTTCAACGAAAACTTCACCATTACAGCCGAAAAGAACAACGACGGACTTTTTCCAGAATCCAAGGCGGCAAAGGTAACCTTCCTGTCGGATATGAAGAAGCTCAATATCGAGTGTAACGGCAAACCCTGTTTTGTAGAAGGAAAAGCCGTTCCCGCGGACGGATGCAACATGACTGCCGCAGTGAGTAATGAAAGCGGTGTGATGAACGCATATAGCATCGTATTTTCACTGGACGAAGAAAAGAAGACACCAACCTTTATCAAACATCCGGTTTTCAAAATCAAGTCGAGTTTCTCTAATGAGATTGAAGTCGACCTTGGCGGAGACTTGCAATATAAAAAGTCATATAGCTATACAGTTGTCAGCAATATAAAGGTTGTTGAAAAAGAAGCATCCTTCGAAGAAGTGCTCGCCAGGGCGCAGGCCAAGGAGAAAGAATCTGACTTCTTTGCAGCCGCCAATGCCTATCAGGATGCGCGCAGCCATATAGACTGTCCGGCAGACCGGAGAAGTGAACTCGAATCCCAACTGGGCAGAATGAATTCCGCCCGCAGATTCCTGCACTATGCCGAGAAATTTGAAAGACAAGGCGCAAGAGTGGAACGCAAGGAAGGCTTTACGGCCGACAGCGTGTTCATCTACTACCGTGGCGCTATTCGCAGCTATAAGAAAGTCCTCGAATACGCTCCCGGCGCAACTGTATATGCACAACGTGAAGAAGCACTGGAAACCAAACTGAAAGACCACCCGATGAACAATAAAGTAACAACTGTTACTGTGAAATATCAGGAAATCACCGGAACCCATCCGAATGGTGGGGGAATACCCATCTATGCTTCTTATACCTCTGAAAAGCCAAAGGCAAGCAGTGACGATAAACCTCTCGGAACTACGCGTGGCGATGGCTCATTCCGTCTGGTATTCAAGACTACGCCGCCACCTTATCTCTATTTCTATGGAGACAAAAAGTCTTACGCAATAGACAGCACGACAACTGAAATCAATTTCTAATCAAATCTACTATAATTAAACATTTTAAACTTTTTTGCAATGAAAAACAAACATCTGTTATTAGCTTTCGCAGCTATTCTTGGATTGGCTTTTGTGTTTCCTAATTCATTAAGTGCTCAGAAAAAAGAGAAGAAGAAAAAGGAAAAGAAAGAATTTGTGTGGGAACTGCCGGATCCCTCGGGTGATGAGAACATAGACAACTATCTTCTCTCTTGCGATACCTTGTATAACAAGATTACGACCTACAAGGACAGTTTGTCACATTACAAGTATCAGGAAGCCGCTTTTACCGTAAACGGCAAGAATTATCTCTTCAAATGTATGATTGACTCTGTCAACAATCAGTTCCTGAGTTACGGTATGGGACGCTGGCAAGTGGCACAAGGTATTATGGCAGGAGCAAATATTGTTCTTGACGCTACTACCCTTAGCTTGAAGACAGCTACGGCTGCTCTGTCTCTCCCTAATTTGGGACTGAAAGCAATCAAATACTTCAAACCCGTGAAAGATTTAGGCCCTCACGTGATTGGTATGGGTCTGAAAGAAATTCCTGCTATCAAGAAAGAATGTCAGAACACCATGCGTAAGTATGGCAACGCAAAGAAAGCCGCCATCCTTCCCGAAAATTTGGACGTTGCTGTCCGCGAACATCTGATTGCCGAACTGGGCATCGACAATAGCACCTTTGATAAATGGTATGGCAAATATATCTTCGTCAACGAAGATATACAAGAAGCCGCCGAAGGCACAGAAAACCAAGTTGTAGAAAAGACGGACGAAGAAAAAGACGCCGGCAACAAACTGACCGATTATAAGAACTTCGGAGTTGCCGACCTGCCGGAAGGACAAGCCGAACCGTCAGAAGAGGAAGAAATGAACTTATTGAGCTAATCCGAACCGGAGAATTGTTCTTATGACCCAGTCATAAAGAACAACGAAAACAATACGAATGGCGCAGTAATATGGATGAAATAAGAAATCCATATTACGTGCGTCATTCTTTTTATTTGTTACCTTTACTGAAAACTGCTGTAAATGTGACCCGATTGTCGGATGATTTATTTATATTTGCCTTGATTAATACTGAATATTATGGAACAACAGGCTAATTATATCCGTCGTATCGAAATCCACGGACTATGGGAGCGCTTTAATATAGGATGGGATTTGCGTCCCGATGTGAACATCCTTTCCGGCATCAACGGGGTGGGGAAGACCACCATTCTGAACCGTTCCGTCGGCTATCTCGAAGAACTTTCCGGCGAAATGAAAAGTGACGAAAAGAACGGAGTGCGCCTATTTTTCGACAATCCCGACGCCACCTACATCCCTTACGATGTTATCCGCAGCTACGACCGCCCCCTGATTATGGGCGACTTCACCGCCCGCATGGCCGATAAGAACGTAAAGTCCGAACTGGACTGGCAACTCTATCTCCTGCAACGCCGCTACCTCGACTATCAAGTCAACATCGGCAATAAAATGATAGAAATGCTTTCCAGCACCGGTGAAGAAGAGCGCCGTAAAGCAGCCACCCTGTCCATAGCCAAGCGTCGTTTTCAGGATATGATTGACGAACTTTTCAGCTACACCCGCAAGAAGATAGACCGTAAACGGAACGACATCGCCTTCTATCAGGACGGTGAACTGCTATTCCCCTACAAACTGTCTTCCGGCGAAAAGCAAATGCTAGTCATCCTGCTGACCGTACTCGTACAGGACAACAGCCATTGCGTACTCTTTATGGACGAGCCGGAAGCCTCTCTCCACATCGAATGGCAACAGAAACTGATAGCCATGATACGTGAACTGAATCCGAACGTACAGATTATCCTGACTACCCATTCGCCTGCCGTCATTATGGAAGGCTGGCTGGATGCCGTCACGGAAGTGAGTGACATCTCGACGGAAGCAAACGGATTTAAAGCATCCCCCGTCCATTAACCATTAATCACCTATACGCTAATCACTACCTACATGGCAACTTCACTACGAGATAACCTGACTTCTTCCTACTTCAACGCAGCCCACAAGCTCTACTCGAAGAAGGCTCGCCGGCGTATCATAGCTTACGTAGAAAGCTATGACGACATCGCTTTCTGGCGTACGCTGCTTGAAGAGTTTGAAGATGACGAACACTATTTCCAAGTGATGCTTCCTTCCGCCAACTCCCTCGCGAAAGGGAAAAAGATGGTGCTCATGAACACGTTGAATACAGCCGAACTGGGAAGAAGCCTGATAGCCTGCGTAGACAGCGATTATGATTTCCTGTTGCAGGGAGCCACCAATACTTCCCGCAAAATCAACCGGAACAAATACATATTCCAAACCTATACGTACGCCATTGAGAACTACCATTGCTTTGCCGAAAGCCTGCATGAAGTATGCGTACAAGCCACATTGAACGACCGCTTCATCTTTGATTTCAATGCCTACCTGAAGAGGTATTCCGAAATCGTATATCCTCTTTTCCTGTGGAATATATGGTTCTACCGCCAACGGGATACCTACACCTTTCCGATGTATGACTTCCACGCCTATACTTCCTTGCGTGAGATAAATCTCAAGCATCCGGAAAAGAGTCTGGAAGCATTGCAACAACGTGTCAACGAGAAACTGTCGGAACTGAAAAAGCGTTTCTCCCGTAGCGTCAACCAAGTGAATGCGCTGCGCACTGAACTGAGAGAATTAGGATTGATGCCGGAAACCACCTATTTATATATGCAGGGACATCATGTGATGGACAATGTGGTGATGAAACTTCTCACCCCGGTATGTACAGTGTTGCGCCGGGAACGTGAACAAGAGATTAAACGATTGGCGGAACATAATGAACAATTCAGGAACGAGTTAACTTGTTACCAGAACAGCCAGGTGAATGTGGAAATTATGCTGAAGAAGAATGTAGCCTATAAACGGCTGTTCCACTATGACTGGCTAAGGCAGGATATAAGTGAATATTTAGAAAAAGGGAAATAACAAACTAAAAAAGAAAAAAGAGAGAAATTGCTTATGAAAGAAGTAAAAGAAGTGATTGATACAGTGAATGTTGCACTGGCGAATGGGGAAACACAAGATGTTGGTAATACTATGATGCAGGGCGTAAACGATGCTTTGCTGTCAATGGGAGTGGATGAAGTTTGGGCGGACAAGATTGATAACTTTATCATATTGTTGCTTATTATAGGAGTAGCCCTGTTGGCTAATCTGATTTGCCGTAAGATAATCCTGCGTACGGTAGCCAAACTGGTGAGACAGACAAAAGCCACTTGGGACGATATTGTATTCAATGACAAGGTGATGGCAAACCTTAGCAGGATGGTAGCGCCGATATTGATTTATGTAGCCATTCCTATCGCATTCCCCGAACACGCGGATTCTGCTTTGCTCGATTTCCTTCGCAGGCTCTGCATGATTTACATACTGGCAGTCTTCCTGCGTTTTGTGAGTGCGCTCTTTACTGCCATCTATCTGGTGTACAGCGCACGTGAGCAATACAAAGACAAACCCTTGAAAGGACTTCTGCAGACAGCGCAAGTGATTCTATTCTTTATAGGAGCTATTATCATCATCAGTATCCTGATAAAGCAAAGTCCTGTGGTGTTATTGACCGGACTCGGAGCTTCTGCCGCCGTGCTGATGCTGGTTTTCAAAGACAGCATCATGGGCTTTGTCTCCGGCATCCAGCTTTCCGCCAACAATATGTTGAAAGTGGGCGATTGGATTACCATGCCGAAATACGGTGCTGACGGCACAGTGATAGAGGTGTCATTGAATACCGTAAAAGTACGTAACTTCGATAACACCATCACCACCATTCCACCTTACCTGCTGATTAGCGATTCTTTCCAGAACTGGCAGGGAATGCAGGAATCCGGCGGTCGCCGTGTGAAACGCTCCATCAATATAGATATGACCAGCGTACGTTTCTGCACCCCGGAGATGTTGGCGAAATATCGCAAGATACGTTTGTTGAAAGATTACGTAGACCAAACGGAGAAGGTAGTGGAAGAATATAACAAGGAACACGATATTGACAATTCAGTATTGGTGAACGGACGACGCCAGACCAATCTGGGAGTCTTCCGCGCTTACCTGACCAACTATCTGAAGAGCCTGCCCACCGTCAATCAGGACTTGACCTGCATGGTGCGCCAGCTCCAGCCCACGGAAACCGGTATCCCGATGGAACTTTACTTCTTTTCCGCCAATAAAGCTTGGGTTGCGTATGAAGGCATACAGGCAGATGTTTTCGACCATGTGCTTGCTATCATACCGGAATTTGACTTACAGGTATTCCAGAATCCTTCGGGTGCGGACTTGCACCGGATAGGAGTAAAGATAGAAAATTGAAAAGCACAATAAAACAAATAATATTCCAATAAAATCACAATAAACTACGTATATTATGAACGCACCTTTACCTAACCAAATTATCCGTGAGATTACTCCTTTATCAGACAAGGACTGTTTTTATATCGCGGAACGTTATAAGACGGAATTCACTTACCCCATTCACAATCATTCCGAGTTCGAACTGAACTTTACGGAGAAAGCGGCGGGAGTGAGAAGAGTGGTCGGAGATTCTTCCGAAGTGATAAGCGACTATGATTTGGTCTTGATAACAGGTAAAGACCTCGAACACGTATGGGAACAGAACGAGTGCCGTTCGAAGGAGATACGGGAGATAACGATTCAGTTCTCTTCCGACCTCTTCTTCAAGAGTTTCATCAATAAGAATCAGTTCGACTCTATCCGCCGGATGCTGGATAAGGCGCAGAAAGGACTTTGTTTTCCGATGTCCGCGATTCTTAAAATATATCCGTTATTGGATACGCTTGCTTCCGAGAAACAGGGATTCTATGCAGTCATCAAGTTTATGACGATTCTCTACGAACTCTCCCTTTTCGAAGAAGAGTCCCGCACGTTGTCCAGTTCGTCGTTTGCCAAGATAGATATTCATTCCGACAGCCGACGTGTGCAGAAAGTGCAGGAGTATATCAACTCCCATTATCAGGAAGAGATTCGTTTAGGGCAGTTGGCAGATATGGTCGGAATGACGGACGTATCATTCAGCAGGTTCTTCAAACTGCGTACGGGAAAGAATCTTTCCGATTATATCATTGATATCCGCCTTGGTTTCGCTTCCCGCCTTTTGGTGGACTCTACGATGTCCATTGCAGAAATCTGCTATGAGTGCGGATTCAACAACCTTTCCAATTTCAACCGTATCTTCAAGAAGAAAAAGGCTTGCTCGCCTAAAGAATTCCGTGAGAATTATCGGAAAAAGAAGAAGCTGGTTTAATACTTTACTCTTCTATCATTCAGTGTAGCGAAGAATCTGTTTCCGTGCAGAAATGAATTATTTCACCACAGAGGACACCGAGGACGCAGAGGTTATGATTATCTCTGAATTAGAATTCTGTGTCCTCTGTGGTGAAAAGATTCAAAACGGTACAGAAATGAACTAATTCGATTTCAGAAATAAACACGCACTCCAAACAAAAGTTTTCACGATTTACCCTCATACCCTCATAAATTTCTTCAAAGCCTTTGTTCATCGTAGCTTCAGCTATGAGAGCAGGTCATGATAGCCCCCTGATAGCAAAAGTTACTCTCAGGGTACTATCATCCCATTCCCCTATTAAACATAGGATATACTAACGGTATATTAACGTTATCTCTTCGGTATCCTTACGTTAGATTACCGGTATCACTAATTCGTCACGGCCGTGACGAATTCCTACCACGGCTGTGAAGAGAACCTACCACGGCTATGACGAATAGTTACCACGGCCGTGGTGAGATAACAATACCGGTGATCTAATGAAAGAATACCGGCAGCCTAACGCAAGGATAAAGGCAAGATAACTAACACTTCCTTACTTCATGACTTATGTTTCCCTAAACAACATAGCCGGGAAACCATGAATAAGTCGGGCATAGTTGCGCTGAGACACATCTTCAAAACTTTCAAGTGAACCGAAGCAAGTGATATGTAACACGCTTGCAACCTATCTTTCAACCGATTGTCTTTTCTTCGTCTTATCATTGTAACACCCACCCCCTACCTTTGCCCACGGATTTAAAAACGTAGAGTAAAGTTAGATGAAAAAACAATTTCTTATTAGATTCTCAGTGGCAGCCTTCTTTTGCCTGTTGTGCGTATTTTCCGCATCGGCTGCCAATATCAAGATTAAAGGAGCCGTGAAAGACAAGCTTTCCAAAGAGCCTTTGATAGGAGCTACCATACGCTTGATAGGCACTCAGACCGGTGCAGTTACCGATATGGATGGTAATTTCGAATTGAACGACAGAGGACTGCTGGAAGGAATGTATGATGTAGAAATAAAGTATATAGGATATAAGACAGAAGTACGCCGCAAGGTCCGTGTGGAAAACGGGAAATTGGTGATACTGAACCTCGAACTTGAAACGGACGCGCAAGAACTTTCCGACGTTGTGGTCGTGGCAAAGAAGAATCGTGAAAACGAGAATATGCTCCTGCTCGAACAGCAGAAAGCAGTAATTGCCGTACAGTCCGTCAGTGTGAAGGAGCTCTCACGCAAAGGCGTTTCCGACGCGGAAGGTGCTGTAACCAAAGTTTCCGGAGTATCCAAGCAAGACGGAGTGAAGAACGTCTTTGTCCGCGGACTGGGCGACCGTTATAACGCTACTACTTTCAACGGCTTTTCCCTTCCTTCCGAAGACCCCGAATATAAGAATATCTCTCTTGACTTTTTCGGAACGGACGTCATCCAGTCCGTAGGTGTCAATAAAGCTTTTCATGCAGGCGGCAGCAGTGATGTCGGCGGCGCGACGATTGACATTGTCTCTAAGGAACTGATAGGCGGTGGAAACTTCGGCTTCGGCATTTCCGGCGGATTGAATACACAGACCTTGACTGCCGACTTTCTCAAAATGGACGGAGTGAACTTTATGGGTTTCTCCAACCGCACCGAACCCACCGACGAAAACACTTGGGGATTCAAGAATAAGCTCGACCCTTCCGAAAAGCATCTCCAGATAAACCGCAGTTACAGCATTTCTGGTGGAAAACGTTTCTATGTAGGAAAGGACAAGAACCCGCTTTCTTTCTTCCTGACCGCCGGGCATACAACGGATTATCAGTACACGGACGAAGTGATACGCAACACTACCACCAGCGGTACGGTCTACAAAGACATGCAGGGAAAGAAATATGCGGAGAATATCAGCCAACTGGCGCTTGCCAACGTAGACTACGATATGAACAACCGTCACCATGTCAGCTATAACTTTATGATGGTACATGCCAATACGCAGTCGGTAGGCGATTATAACGGCAAGAACTCTATCTTTAGCGATGATTATGAAAACCTGGGACTTACCCGTCGCCAACAATCCAATGACAACCTGTTAATCGTCAATCAGTTGATGACCAACTGGGGACTGACAAAATCATTAAGCCTGGACGCCGGCGCTTCCTACAACATAGTAAAAGGATACGAACCGGACCGCCGCATCAACAATATCACGAAAGCGGAAAACGGATACACCCTGTTGCGGGGGAACTCGCAGCAACGATATTTCTCCGCCCTGGACGAAGATGATATCAATGTAAAGGCAGGCTTGGTCTACCGTCTGAAAGATGATGTGGAAGAAATATCCAATATCCGCTTCGGCTATACAGGCCGGTTTGTAGACGATAACTTCAAGGCTACGGAATATAACCTGACCGTAGGGCACGCTTCCGACTTCCCTTCGCTTGACGGTTTCTCGCTCGACGATTATTACAATCAAGAAAACTTCTCTTCGGACTGGTTCAAGATTCAGAAGAATGTAGATAAATATACGGTCAAAAAGAATATTCATTCGGCTTATGCCGAGGCTACTTACCAGTTCACTTCGCGCTGGATTGCCAACTTGGGATTGAAGTATGATAATGTAGACATCAATATAGACTATAATGTGAACAGGGGTGGCTCCGAAGGAAGCAACACCATTCGGAAAGATTATTTCCTGCCCAGCCTTAACCTGAAATACAACCTGAATGAGAAACATTCTCTCCGTCTGGGAGCAAGCAAGACCTATACGTTGCCGCAAGCCAAGGAAATATCACCTTACCGTTATGTAGGTGTGAACTTCAACAGCCAGGGTAATCCGGACTTGAAACCTTCGGACAACTATAACCTCGACTTGAAATGGGATTTTAATCCCAGCCCGTCGGAACTGATTTCGCTTACAGCTTTCTATAAACATATCAAAGACCCTATTTCGCGCATCGAAGTAGCTAGTGCCGGCGGGTATCTCTCTTATGAGAATATTGCGGATAAGGCGACAGTTGCCGGAGTAGAGGTAGAGATACGCAAGAACCTCTTTGTCCGTCCAGTGGGCAGTGCCGCAAACGGCATGAACAAGCTCTCCTTCGGACTGAACGGCTCTTATATCTATACGAACGCTAAAATGCCTTTGGCAACTGTCACCACCGGCTCGCAACTGGAAGGAGCTGCCCCGTGGATTGCCAACTTCGACTTGTCTCATAACTTCACCCGGGGCGAACGTAGCTTTATCAATACGCTGGTTCTCAACTATGTGAGCGATAAGATTTATACCATCGGAACGCAAGGCTATCAGGACATCATGGAACGGGGATGTGTCACGCTCGACTTTGTGTCGCAAGCCCGCCTGAACAAACATGTCTCCTTGAACCTGAAAGCCCGCAACCTGCTGAACCCCTCTCATAAATTGAGTCGCAAAGCGAATGAAGGCGGAGAAAAGATAGTGCTGGGCGACTATAAAAAAGGAATCAATATCAGCCTGGGAGTAGCGTGTACATTCTAACTCCCAAGTATTCGAATAAGATTATCAACTAATCAAAGAATAAGATTATCAATCGAAGAACAAGATTATTAACCAATTACTGAATAGAATTATTAACCAATTATTGAAGCAAAATGAAAAGATTGTTTGTGAACTTTATGACATGTGCCGCTATGGCAACTGCACTTACGCTGACTGCATGTAGCAGTGATAGCGACGGAGATGGTAATGGAAACGGTAACGGTGGAAACGGAGGTGGGACAGGCAGCTCTATTGTAGTGGGCGAGAACATCCTGTCGGGAACACTGACCGGAGAGCAGACGCTGGAATCTAAAGAATATATCCTGAACGGAACGGTAGTCATTGCAGACGGCGGCCGTCTCAATATCCCTGCCGGAACAACGATTAAAGCCCGCGAAGGTTTCAGCAGCTATCTTCTGGTAGCGCAAGGTGGTAAACTCTATGCCGACGGCACAGCAGAGAAGCCGATTATCTTCACCGCAAACACGACTTCACCCGTGTCCGGATACTGGGGCGGTATCATCATCAACGGTAAAGCTCCTATTTCCGGTCAGAGTGCTGACAAGAGCGATACAGGCTTGACGGAAATCGACAACAGCTATAAATACGGCGGCAGCGTGGACAATGATAACTCCGGTTCGTTGACTTACGTGCAAATCTGCTATGCCGGAGCCCGTTCTACTGCTGATATCGAGCATAACGGTCTGACGCTGAATGGTGTGGGTAACGGTACGAAGATTGAAAACATCTATGTACTTGAAAGTGCGGATGACGCCATCGAATTTTTCGGTGGAACAGTTAATGTAACCAACCTGTTGGCAGTAAATCCGGATGACGATATGTTCGACTTCACACAAGGATATAGCGGCACGCTGAAAAACTGCTATGGCGTATGGGAAAGCGGTTATACCAGCACAGAAGCCGACCCTCGCGGCATTGAAGCGGACGGTAATCTCGACGGATTGTATCCTACCCATCTGCGTCAGTCCGACTTTCGGGTGGAAAACATGACGATTGTGAATAATGCAGCTAATAAAGCCGATAACGTAGACCGTATGCAGGATGTGATAAAGATTCGTCGCGGCGCGAAAGCTACTATCGTCAATGCGTTGGTGAAAGGTACGGGCGGCTCAATCGACCTCGTTGATATGTCCGACAGCAAGGGTGCGGGCAACGCAGATTCCAGTGTTAGTATCACGAACTCACTGAGTCTGGCAGGAAAGAAACTGAACGGTACATTAAATACATTTACCGAACCGGCAGATAATACAGGTGCGGACGCTTCCTTATTCACCTGGACAGGATATGATTTCTCTTCACTCTGATTCCTCAGATTATAAAGTCTGGTTTTAGGAAAGTTAAGAGGAGAGCTTGCAGTTGTAAGCTCTCCTTCTCTTTGCATTTGCTTCTTCTTGCCAATTCCTCTGTGATTAGCAATTATTTCGTATATTATATATCTGCTCTGATTTTCTTTTTATTATCTTTGCTATTCACTTTCGTGTAATGAAATAAAATATGCAAACAGACTACGAGCGGTATATCAAAATGTCTTCTCTAGCCCAGATAGGATGGTGGGAAGCGGATTTTGCGGCAGGACATTATTTGTGTTCGGATTTTCTTTGTAACCTTCTCGGGTTGGAAGGAGATACCATTTCTTTTCAAGAATTTCAGAATTTGATACGCGAAGATTACCGTGAACAAATTATTCAGGAGTTTCGTGCGAATGCGCATATACATCGCAACTTTTATGAGCAGACTTTCCCTGTCCATTCCAAGTATGGTGAAATCTGGTTGCATACCCGTCTGGCCAATCGTGAGAAGGGTACGGGAACTAATGGTGGCGACAAATCCTTTGGAGTCATCCAATGGGTGGAAGCTCCTAAAGAAACCGGGCAGAGGGACTCATTGCGAAGGGTAAACAGCCTGCTTCGCCGGCAGAACTTTATTTCCCAGTCTTTGCTTCGTTTCCTTCGCGACGAAGAAGTAGGCTCTTGCGTCATAGAGATATTGAATGATATCCTGAATCTGTATTATGGAGAAGGGCGTGTCTATATCTTCGAGTATGACGAAAATCACACTCACCAGAGCTGTACATACGAAGTTGTTTCCGAAGGAGTGTCGTCGGAAAAAGACAGTCAGCAGCATCTTCCTATCGACCAGGCGAAATGGTGGAGCAGGCAGATTCTTTCCGGCACGCCTATCCTGCTCAACTCATTGAATCAGTTGCCCGAAGAGGCGGAAGAAGAATATCGTTTCCTCGACGCTCAGGGCATACTGTCGATGATGGTGACTCCTTTAATGGCAAACGACCGCATCTGGGGATATATGGGCATTGACTTAGTCAAGTCCTATCATGAATGGAGCAATGAAGATTACCAATGGTTTTCCTCATTAGCGAATATTATAGGCATTTGCATAGAATTGCGGAAAGCAAAAGACAATGTAGTCCGTGAACAGGTATTCCTGAACAATCTGTTCCGTTTTATGCCGATGGGCTATATCCGGTTGTCGATAATCCGGGATGAGAATAACCAGCCTTGCGATTATAGGATAACGGACGGGAATAGTCTGATTGCTAAGATTTTCGGCAATTCAATAGAAGAATATAAGGGTTGCCTGGCTTCGGATATACATCCCGACTATGTATCTAAACTTGACCTTTTGGCTCGAGTGATGGAGGATAACACTTATAGGGAGGGAGATGAATACTTCGCCAAAACAGGTGTTTATACCCATTGGATTGTTTATTCTCCGGAGGAGGATGAAGTGGTTGCGCTGTTCCTCGACACCACCCAGGCTGTGAAAGCCAACAAGGCGATGGACCGCAGCGAGAAGCTATTTCAGAATATCTTTGCCAATATCCCGGCAGGAGTGGAAATCTATGACAAGGACGGTTATCTGATTGATATGAACAACATGAATCTGGAGATATTCGGAGTCATGGACAAATCGGAAGTGATAGGGGTGAATTTCTTTGAGAATCCGAACGTTCCCCAGCAAATCCGCGACCGTGTACGGAATGAAGATTTGGTGGATTTTCGTCTCAACTACTCTTTCGAACGTGCCGAAGGATATTATCAGACGAACCGTTCGTCCATAATAGAGTTATATACGAAAGTCAGCAAACTATATGACAATGAAGGAAACTTCAACGGATATATTTTGATTAATATAGACAATACCGAGCGCATTGACGCAATAAACCGTATCCGTGATTTCGAGAATTTCTTCCTGCTGATTTCGGATTATGCCAAAGTGGGATATGCCAAACTGAATCTTATGAACCGGAAGGGATATGCCATTAAGCAGTGGTATAAGAATGTGGGAGAAGAGGAAGATACTCCATTGAGCGAAGTCGTAGGTGTCTACCGTCACGTTCACCCGGACGACCGCCAGTATATTCTTGACTTCTACGAGGAAGTGAAGAAAGGCAACAGACGTCATTTCCAGAAAGAAATGCGTGTCCGCCGTGTGGGTACGGCCGACCAATGGAACTGGGTACGTTCTAATATTATGGTGACTGCCTACAAGCCTGAAGAGAATGAAATAGAAATCATAGGTATCAACTACGACATTACGGAACTGAAAGAAACGGAAGCGGAACTTATCCTGGCACGTGACAAAGCAGAAATGGCGGACCGTCTGAAAAGTGCTTTCCTTGCCAATATGAGCCACGAAATCCGTACTCCGCTGAATGCTATTGTCGGCTTCTCCGACTTGTTGGTTGAGGCGGAAAATTTCGAAGAGCGGAAGGAATACATTAAGATAGTCCGCGACAATAACGAATTGTTGCTGCAACTGATTACGGACATACTCGACCTTTCGAAGATTGAAGCCGGTACGTTTGAGTTTTCATACGGAGAAGTGGATGTGAATGCGCTATGTGAGGATATTGTCCGTTGTATGCAGATGAAGGTGAAGGAGGGAGTCGAACTGTTGTTCGGTTCGCATCTTTCACTATGTCACATCATCAGCGACCGCAACCGCCTGCATCAGGTAATATCCAATTTCGTGAACAATGCCATTAAGTTTACTTCGCAGGGAAGTATCTGTGTGGGATACTGCGTGAAAGGCGAAGAACTGGAATTCTATGTGCAAGATACGGGAATGGGAATTGATGAGGAACATCAGTCGCATATCTTCGAACGTTTTGTCAAGCTCAACTCTTTCGTGCCCGGCACGGGATTGGGACTTTCTATTTGCCAGAGTATCGTAGAACAACTGGGCGGACGGATAGGCGTTGATTCCGAACCGGGCAAGGGCTCACGGTTCTGGTTCAGGCTTCCGGGGGCGATTGCGGCGGAATGAGTTGTCCATATATTAAGAATGGGCGTAATTGTTTAAGCATTCAGGCTTCACAATAATAATAAATGAAAAGGCAGTAGCTGCTCTCAGTGATGAGAGGCTACTGCCTTTTTCCAGTTGTGCAGTCTCGACCGGTTCTTGTTTATTATATCCCGAACGAGAGTTTATCAATAGACTGATAGACGATGCTTGCGATACCCAGTCCGATAATACCCAGTGTACAAAGAGCCAGTCCCCATTTTGTACAGCGGTCGCTGCGGAAAGTAGGAATCGGATTGTCGGAAGGGGTGATATACATTGCCTTCACAATCAGCAGGTAGTAGTACAATGAAATCACTGTATTGACCAATGCGATGAATACCAACAGATGGAATCCTGCATTGAAAGCTGCCATGAAGATAAAGAACTTGGAGAAGAATCCGGCAAACGGTGGGATACCTGCCAATGAGAACAGGGATAAAGTCATCAGGAAAGCTATTTTCGGATTCGTCTTATAAAGTCCTGCATAGTCTTCAAGCGTGAACTTCTGGCTGCGTAGTGCTACGATGGTGATTACGGCAAATACACCGAGGTTGGCGGCAGCATATACAAGCACGTAATACACTAATGCTGTCATTCCCTGTGCCGTCCCGCCGATAACGCCAAGCATGATATATCCCGCTTGTGAGATACTGGAGAATGCCATCAGACGTTTCAGGTTCTGTTGGCGGATGGCGAATATATTGGCGATAGTGATAGAGGCGATAGTCACCCAATAAAGTACTTCCTGCCAGTCGTTTATCATCGGCGCGAATACTTTGATAAGGATAGCCAGCAGAACGAAAGCTGCCGAACCTTTTGAAACGACGCTCAGATAAGCGGTGACTGTACTCGGCGCACCTTCATATACGTCCGCTGTCCACAGGTGGAACGGAACGAGTGACAGCTTGAATGCCATACCCGTGAAGAAGAACACGAATGCCATAATTTGCAACGGATTTCCGTCGATATGAGCGGGAAGGTCGTCAAAGTACAATGTTCCGGCAGAGCCGTAAATCATAGACAGACCGAACAGTAACAATGCGCTGGAGAAGAGGGCGGTAAGGATGTACTTGGCTCCCGCTTCGGCAGAGTTGTGGCGGTATTTGTCGAAGGCAATCAGAGCTGCCATCGGGATAGATGCCGTTTCCAGTCCGATAAAGAACATCAGGAAATGTCCGGCGGAAATCATAAGATACATACCAAACAGGGTGGAAAGTGTCAGTACATAAAATTCTCCTTGTTTGAATGAGGTATCTTCACGTTTCATCCATTCGTGTGCCATCAGAAAGACAATCAACGTACCTATATTCAGGATTGATTTGACAACCGTATGCATGGGTACATAGTGATACATACCACCGAATACGTCGGCAGCAGTTCCCGGAACGAGGTTGATAGCTGTATGAATCGCCATCAAGATGACGGGTAACATGGTGTTCAGCCGTGCCTTTCCATCATTTTTGTGTGCGTCCGGACTCATGAAGAGGTCGGCCAAAAACAGTAGTATCAGGACAACTACGAGCGACAGCTCTTCTCGCATATGTAGAAATTGTGAATAATCCATATTGTTAATTTACTATTTAACGATTTACAATTTACTATTTAGGGTATCAGTTGTGAGACAACCGGCAATACGCTTTCACCAATCATGTGGCTGACCCAGAAAGGAGCCATACCCAGTCCGGCTACACAAACGATGAGGCAGATGACTGCTACACGTTCGTCCCATGTTGCGTCGGTCAGTTCGAGGTGGTGCTTGTTGGTGCAGGTACCATACAGAATCTTACCTACCAGGCGCAGGATATAGACTGCTGTAATCACAATCGAAGAGCAGGCGATGATAGTCAGCGTGCGATGGAATACATCGTTGTTCTGGAAAGAACCTACGAAGATAGTCATCTCGGCAATGAAACCACTCAGTCCCGGCAGGCCGAGGTTGGCAAGACCGGCAATCACGTAACATACGCTGAGGAACGGCATAATCTTCATCAGACCGGCAAGCTCGCGAACGTCACGGGTGTGCGTACGTCCGTAAATCATACCGATAAGGGCGAAGAACAGGGCTGTCATCAATCCGTGCGAAAGCATCTGAAGGATAGCTCCCGTCGCAGCCGTCTGGTTCAGCATCAGGATAGCGAAGAGAACCAGTCCGCAGTGGGATACGGAAGAGTAGGCATTGATATATTTCAAGTCTGTCTGTACACAAGCGGAGAAAGCTCCGTAGACCACAGAGATACCTGTCAGTATCAAGAATATCCACGAAAGTTCGTTAGCGGCTTCCGGCATCAGATACATGGCAATGCGGAAACATCCGTAACCGCCCAGTTTCATTAAGACTCCTGCATGGAGCATGGATACTGCTGTCGGGGCGGAAGCGTGACCGTCGGGACTCCAAGTATGGAACGGGAAGAGAGCACCCAGTACGCCAAAACCGAGGAAAGTCAGTGGGAACCAGATGCATTGTTGTGCAAAAGGTATGTTGTGCAACTGTGCGATTTCGAGCAGGTTCATTGTCGTCGCTCCCGAACCGAAGTAGATTCCGAGGATTCCAATCAGCAGGAAGGCGGAACCGCCCATCAGCATCAGTGTCAGCTTCATGGCTGCGTATTCCTTGCGTCCCGAACCCCATACGCCAATCAGCAGGTACATAGGTATCAAGGCTATTTCGTAGAACATAAACATGGTGAACAAGTCCACGGATATAAAGAATCCGAACACTCCCATTGACAATAGGGTGAACCAAAGGAAATACTCTTTTGTCAGCGGTTGCAGACGCCAGGAAGCAAATGTTCCGGTGAATACGATGATGGCGGACAGTAACAGCATGGCTACTGAGATTCCGTCTACGCCTACCGAGTATGAGATATGAAGTGGTGCATACCAAAGAGTGTCTGCACGGAAAAGCATTTCTGCTGTGTTTCCGGCGCTACGTTCTCCCAAATACATGAATGTCAGTACGACAGAGGCAATCAGGAGTGCCGATGCGCCAGTAACCATAACCCCCCGGATGGCTTTTATTCCTCGTGCTGCCCAAAGTCCGGCCAGCATCAGGATGGGGATAAGTACGAATATTGATAAGAAATTCATATCGTTCTGTGCTTTATAAGATTAATAGTAAGATAAGTGCCAGTGCACCACAAAGGAACACATACGCATATTGCTGTACCTGACCGCTTTGCAAACCACGAATTTCGTCGCTTGTAGTGTTGGTTGCCCATGCCAGGAAGTTGAAGAATCCATCTACTACATGACGATCCCACCAAGCGATAGGAGTGGAGATGCAGCGGAAGATAATCTTATGCGTAATGAACTGGTATATATCATCAATATAGAAACGATTATAAGCAGCCTTGTGCAATCCCTTGAACTGCTTTGCCAGTGAATCGGCAACAGGCTGTTTGGCATTCTTATACATCCAAGTCGCGATTGCAATAGAAATAATGGCAATAACAACGCTTGTGATAGCTACCGACGGGTCGAGATGGATTGAGTAAGACTCACCGTTCGAACTGATGAAATGTCCGAAAGGAATAAATCCGGCTCCACAGGTAACGGCTGCCAGGAACATCAATGGGAATGTCATAGCCAACGGACTTTCATGTGGTGTATGATGTGCATGCAACTCTTTGTTCTCTTTCCCCCAGAAAATACCGTAGTAAAGGCGGAACATATAGAAAGCAGTCATTGCAGCAATCACTGTCATCACCCAACCCATTACAGGACTATATTGGAAGCAGGCAGCCAAAATCTCATCTTTTGAGAAGAAACCGGAGAACGGGGGAATACCCGCAATGGCAAGGCAGGCAATCAAGAATGTCCAGTGAGTGACAGGCATATATTTGCGTAATCCGCCCATAGCCGACATTTCATTGGAGTGTACCGCATGGATAATGCTACCTGCACCCAGGAAGAGCAATGCTTTGAACATGGCGTGTGTGAAAAGGTGGAACATGGATGCCATATATCCCAATCCGCCTTCGTGCGGGTTCATCGAAGTACAAACGCCTAAAGCTACCATCATAAAACCAATCTGAGAGATAGTGGAGAAAGCAAGTACACGCTTGATATCCGATTGTACACAAGCTACACTTGCTGCATAGAAAGCGGTGAATGCACCTATCCAAGCTACCATATGTAATGTATCCGGAGCATAAGCGATGAAAAGCGGGAACATACGCGCCACCAGATAAACTCCGGCAACTACCATCGTAGCCGCGTGAATCAAAGCGCTGACCGGAGTAGGGCCTTCCATTGCGTCGGGCAACCATATATGCAATGGGAACATCGCACTCTTACCGGCACCGCCCACGAACATCAATCCGAGAGCTAACGGAAGCATGGCAGCTCCACCGCTGACCAACGATACCGTATCCGGAGTGAAACCGAAGGTTCCTCCATAATATCCGTAAATCAGGATACCGATCAGGAAACCCAAGTCGGCAAAACGAGTGACAATAAATGCTTTCTTTGAAGCGGAGATTGCAGCAGGTTTTGTATAGTAGAATCCGATTAATAAATAAGAACTTACACCCACCAATTCCCAAAAGAGATACATTTGGAAGATGTTTGTCGCTACTACCAGTCCCAGCATAGACATTGTAAACAGGGAGAGGAAAGCGTAGTAACGTTGAAAACCAGTCTCGCCTTTCATGTAGCCGAAGGAGTAGATATGCACCATCAGTGACACGGTAGAGATGACAACCAACATCATCACAGATATAGGATCGAGCAGGATGCCCAGGTCGAAGTGTAATGTCTCTGTAAAAGGAAGCCACGTAAAATTATAAGGTATCAATGTGGCAAATGTTCCGTCTTCCAGCCGCGGGGCAGAGAAATATTGGAAAGCAGTCACATAAGACAGTACTGCTACCGTGCCCAGTACCAGAGTACCGATGATACCCGCCGTCCGATGCGACATCCATTTTCCCCCGATTCCCAATATGAGAAAGGAGAAGAAAGGAAGAAGGAGTATTAGAATTGTTAGTTCCATACAGTTTTATTTAATTATTCATTCGAATGGAAACCTGGAAGTACCGCCTCGGTACCTACCATTTTAGGTCGTCGAGGTTGCGGACTTGGATGCTTCGGAGATTACGGTAGATATTGATCATGATGGCGATAGCTATTGCAGTTTCCGCGGCTGAGATGGCGATGGAGAACAATGCAAAGAAATAGCCTTCCATTCCTCCCGGGAAGAGAAAACGGTTGAACACGGCGAAGTTGATGTCCGTGGCGTTCAGCATTAACTCTACTGAAATCAGGATAGCCAGCGTGTTACGGCGGGTAAAGAATCCATAGATTCCTGCAAACATCATGATGGTAGAGACTACCAGGTAATATTCCATGTGTATCATATTCAATTCAATGTTTGATAGTTAATACTTTCGTTCTTATCTTTTTCGGGCAATCATGATACCACCGATGATACAAGCCAGCAATAAGATACTGACTGCTTCGAAAGGTAATACATAGCCGTATTTGTCACTACTCAGCAAGGCATGTCCGATAGCGTGGATGTTTATCTCTTGCGGGGCAAGGTTCGCTGTCTGCATAAAGTTATGTTTCAGCGTGATAAACAGGATGATAGCCAAGCCGGCAACCATTGTAAAGAGTCCTGCCAGGAACCTGCTTCGTTTTAGTTTCTCGGCTCGGTCGCCCTCGCCACTGGTCAGCAGGATGGAGAATACATAAAGCACAACGATACCACCAGCGTAAACCATAATCTGGACGGAGCCCAAAAAGGTGTAGCCCAGCAAGAAGTAGATGCCGGCCGTGCCGAAGAGCACGAAGAGCAGGTAAGTAGCCGAGCGGACAATACGTTGGGTAGTCACCGTCATGATGGACATAGCAATAATAAATGCTGCCAAAAAGTAGAATACTACTGTTTCAAGTG
>PPYF01026827.1_pt1 | contig 47174 bp, 28 predicted proteins | sample 1559871 | NCBI WGS metagenome assembly PPYF01 (sample SAMN08240021, study PRJNA423297) | Human gut metagenome, whole genome shotgun sequencing project.
ACGAAAATTTGGTTATTTGAGCAAGTCCACTATTGATAATGTGCGGAAATTTGGGTACTTTTGCGGATAATCATAAAAAAAATTGCTATATTTGCACTTCAAACCATTCTCTGAGAAATGAAACTACGCAATCTTCTGATATCTCTGGGCGTGATAGCGTCGGCCGCAAGTCCGGCACATGCCGCCACCGATCCCGATTTCGCACATCCGCGGAAAGTGCTGTCCGACGCCTACGCCGAACTGAAACGTACCGCCGGCGACAAAGCCGCCGGGCCGCAGCGTGTGCGCGCCGTGCTGGAAATATGCACCGCCGCGCAATCGATCGACCCTGACAGCATTTTCTCGCTTGTGCACGACGTGACGGAACTCGCCGACAAGGAGACCAACCCCACAGCGCAATCGCTGCTGCGGCTCGTCGACGCCAAACTGCTCAACAACGCCTACAACCGGCGCCGCTGGGTTTACGACCGCCTCGACACACCCGACACTCCGCTGCCGCAGGACATAACGGAATGGAACGGACGCCAGTTCCGTTCGCAGATTGCCGAAAACGCGGAGGCAGCGCTGAAAGGCGCCCGCGAGCACAACGTGCCTTTGGCCGGCTATTCCGCTGCCGTGAGGGCCAATGACCGCACGCTGCTGTATTTTCCGCAGATGGCCGACTTCGTGGCCTGCGATGTGTACGACCTCCTGCAAGGCATAGGCAGGACAGAACAGGCCGACTCGCTCATCGGCGAAATGCTGGCCGCACAGAAGGAGGGGTCGGCACCTTATTACTATTGGCTTTCCCGGAACATCGAGGCCACTTCGACATGGCAGGACCGCTTCCAGGCATATCTCGACGCATACAAGGCGCACAGCCACGATGAATACGCCCGACTGCTGCTGGAAGACGCATGCGACGCTCGTAACGACAAAGACCAACGTCTGCCCCTCATAGCGCTTGTGGAGGAATCGCTCGAACGCTTCCCCGGCTATTGGAACAACAACGCCCTGCGCAACGCCCTGGCTTCGCTGAAACAGGCACGCAACACGGTGGAATATCCGCAGCTTGTATGCCCGGGGCGGCCTTTCGATGTAAAAGTTACTGCCGATTTCGCCCGCAAGGCCGGATTCAGAATTTATCCCGTCCCCGAAAGCAGAGAGGAATACTCCAGAATCACATTCTCGGCACTGAAAGCTGTGGTATCACAGAATATCGCCGGAACGGACTCCACCATTACAGAGCACATTTGCCCGGTGACGCTGCCCAAACCCGGTGTATATATGGTAGCTCCGTCGGTCAACGGCCGCACTGAATCCGGACAATACTGGCTATGGAATGCCATTGTATGCTCTCCGTATGTTCCCGTAGTGATGGAAGGATGCGACGAGCAGGTGGTTGTGATGGCCGACTTCGCCACCGGGCATCCCGCAGAAGGCGTCAAGGTGCTCGCCAAGTCGGGAAAACGTCAGGCAATGCCGGTCGGCACAACCGATAAGAACGGTCTCGCACGATTCCAGCTGACCGGACGCAACAGTTACGAGATCAGCGCTGTAACGCCACAGGGCGAGCCCCTCGACTTCGCGCATCGCATCAACATCCGCATGCCGTGGCGCGGAGAGGAACCGGTGGAAGCCGAAAATGACAAGAATATCAACATAACAATACTTCCAGCGCGGCCCATATATCACTTTGGCGATACTCTGCGGTGGACTGTAATAGCAGACAGACCTTCATCCGGAAATCGCAGCCGTAACGCCGCTACCGGATTAAGACTTGAGGTTGATCTAACCGATGCCAACGATGAGGATGTAGACTCCGTATTCGTTGTCACCGACCGCTACGGCCGCGCCTTCGGCACATTCGCATTGCCAACTGACGGGCTAAGCGGTAACTTCACCTTAACGGTATACCTTGACGACAAAAAATATGATGATTTAGCCACCGTAGAAATACCTGTCAGCGACTATCGTATGCCCATGTTCGAGATCACCGACCTCTCGGCCGTGCGCGACACACCGGCCCGTGGCGGTGTCAGCATCAGCGGTCGCGCCGTCACATATTCAGGTATGCCGGTTGCCGATGCCCGCGTCGACATAGTAGTACATGAGGCTTGGCGCTGGCGCTGGTGGATGCCGGCTCAGGAAATAGGCAGTCTTGAGGTTAAAACTGATGCCACAGGCCGATTCACAGCCGTACTGACTGACGAATTACTGAAAAAGGGCGACGGCCACGACTTCCGCGCCGACATCAGCGTGACAGCCACAAGCGGCGAGAACGCCACGGCTCAGAAGCCCTTCACCAACGGGCGGCCCTATCTCATCAATATCAGCGGTAAAAAATTCCTGCGCGCCGAGACCCGAACCATGCTGCCCGTAACTGTTTACGATGCTGATGGAGAAAATGCTGACATCGAGCTGCGTTGGAAACTCGCCGAGACCGACGGCGGCAATGTCGTGGCTTCCGGCAAATGCCGATCACTGAGACCGATAGCCGACCTTGACCGCGTGCGCGGCGGCAAATACACGCTGACAGTGGAAGCTGCCGACAGCCTGCTGGCGGACGCAAACCACGAGGATTTCCTCATCTACAACGTGGAGCTATGCTCCCTACCCGACGGCTATCCTCTGCTCGTCGATGAGGAGAGCGTGCAGACCGACGCCACGGGCCGTGCGGCATTCCGCTACGGCGTGGCCAAAGACAACACGTGGCTATACGCCGTGCTATGCACAGGACGCAAGATAGTTGAGATTGAAGTGCATAAACGCGACAAAGGCTTCCGCCACCTGTCGCTCGACCTGCCGGCCGATGCCAACCGCGGCGCACTGCACATCTTCACCGTGCGCGACGGCATGCTGCGTTCTTTCACTGTTGGCATAGAGCGTCCGGAGCAACGCGACCTTACCATCAGCGGCGAAAGCTTCCGCGACCGCCTTACCCCGGGAGCAACGGAGCAGTGGAATCTGCACATAACCGCAGCCGACGGCAAGCCCGTTGAAGCCGCCATGACAGCCACCATGTACAGCCACTCCCTCGACGCCCTTGCGCGACTGAACTGGCCGAAACAATTTCTTATAGAAGATAATTGGCCACGCCTGTCGCTTGATTATATGTCTGCCGGGAAAAGCCGCACGGACATATCTTCTGAAGTGCGAACACTACGCGAGCAGTCACTGAATGCTCCCGCTTTCCGATATCTGTCCGGCCATTTCGGAAATATATACATCCGTGGAGCCCGCAAGATGGCCGCCAATGGCGTCATGCGACAAAAGGTAGCAGAAGAAAAAATAGAAGAAGATGCAGTCATAACGGAGTCGGCCGATATGGCAGCGCCCATGCTTGCAGGTAATGTCGTTCCATCTCACTCTCCATTGGAAGACGAAGAAGTTCTTGCTGTGGCATACGGATATTCCGAGGCCGAGCCCAAGCCCGACAACAATTTCGACTATCGTGACGCCGACGTGGCTGAGGCATTCTGGATGCCAGACCTCGCCAGCGCTCCCGACGGCAGCCTCGAAATGAGCTTCCGCCTGCCCGACGCCAACACCACATGGCGCATGCAGGCACTGGCATGGACCGAGGACATGAGGGCCGGTACGCTGATACGCGATTTCGTCGCCAACAAGCCGGTGATGGTGCAGCCCAACCTGCCCCGCTTCCTCCGCACAGGCGACAAGGCCCGCATCCTCGCCACAGTCTACAACAACGATTCGGCCGTGCGTGAGCTGCGCAGCGTCGTGGAAGTGTTCGACCCCGCCACCATGAAGGTGATAGCGACAGCCGAAAGCTGCGACACCGTGGCGCCCGACGCCTCGGCCATAGTAGCCATAGAAGTGGAAGCTCCCGCCGACGCCGCCTCGCTCGGCTACCGCGTGCGCAGCAGCTCCGACAGCTTCGCCGACGGCGAGCAGACGGTGATACCGGTGGAATCGGCGCAGTGCGACGTAATCGAGTCGCAGACGTTCTATCTCAACCCCGGCGACAAGGAACTGAAAATCAAAGTGCCTTCCGACAAAAACGGCACCTACACGCTGCAATACTGTCTGAACCCGTCGTGGAGCATCGTCAAGGCTCTGCCCGGCCTCGTCGACTATGAGCCGTCCACGACGCCCGGAGCAGTGCACTCCCTGTTCGCGGCATGCACGGCCAAAGGCATTGTAGACCGTGTGCCTGCCGTATCCGACGCGCTGAAGACATGGAAAGACAAGCCCCTGCAATCGCGCCTTGCCGCCAACGACGCGCTGAAGACGGCCGAGCTGCGTGCCACACCGTGGGTACAGGCCGCAGCCGGCGACAGCATGCGTATGGCACGCCTGGGGCTGCTGCTCGACAATGACGAGACCGCCCGCAACATCCGTGCGGCCATCAAGACGCTATCCGACCTCGCCACCGCCGACGGCGGCCTGCGCTGGGGCAAATGGTGCGACGAGGCTTCGCTGTGGGCGACACAGCTGGCGCTGCACGACCTGGGTCTGCTGCGTCTCGCCGGCTATCTGCCCGACGACGCACAGCTCCACAGCATGATGGTGAAGGCTCTGGCCTACACCGATAAGGAGCTCGAACGCCTCGACCGCGACCGCCGCATGCAGCCCGACATGAGCTACGCCGTGACCCGCAGCTTGTGGAAAGACATCAGGCCGTCGGCATGGGGACAGCGCGTTATCGACGCCACCCTGCGCGATTGCGCCGCCCGCTGGCGCGAGGCTTCCACCTCAGGCAAAGCCAACATGGCGATTCTGCTCGACATCTACGGCCGCAAAACCGACGCCAGGGAAATAATGAGTTCGGTGAAAGAATTCGCCGTCGCCACTCCGGCGCAGGGCGTCAGCTTCCCCTCGGTAGGCGATATCGACCAATACGCTCCCATGCTTATGGCCTTCGGCCGTATCGAGCCATCGTCGTCGCTGATCGACGGTATGCGCCAGTGGCTCGTAGTGCGCGAACAGGCCACCGTGGGACTCGGCAGCTACGACGCGTCGCAGCTCGTGGGCGCGTTCCTGACGTCCGGCACGCCCTGGCACACCGACAACGCTCCGGCCACCGTGCAGTTGGGACGTCACACCGTGGACCTCGGCGATGCTTGCGCCTATGGCGGCGAAGCCACCGTAAGCCTCGGCAGCGAGGCCGCGGGCAAGACACTGCGTATAGCTCCCGGAGCCAAAGTGCCGTCGTTCGGCGCCGTCATCAGTAGCTACCGCAGCCGTCCGGCCGACGTGAAGGCCGCATCGTGCGACGCGGTAAGCATCGAGAAACGTCTCGTGCGCGTGAAGGCCGGTGGCGACAACACTTTCGGCGCCGACACCGTGGCGCTGGGCGACCGTGTGCGCGTGCTGCTCACTCTCCACGTCAACCGCGACATGCAGTACGTCACCATCATCGACGAACGCGCCGCAGGCCTCGAACCCGTAGACCAGACTCCGGGCATGACATCGAGCGCCGGCGCTTACTTCTACCGCGAATCGCGCGACGCCTCCACCCGCATGTTCATCTCCCGCCTCCCCAAAGGCACCTATCAGCTCAGCTACGACTGCACAGCCAATACCGCCGGCACATTCGCAGCAGGCCTGGCTACAGTACAGAGCGCCCTCGCTCCGGCACTGACAGCACACAGCGCAGGCGCCGAGCTGATTGTGAGATAGCCTGAGTTTCAAGCATAAAAGAAAGGGCTGTGCCATCGGCATGGCCCTTTTTGTGTTATGCCAGGGTTATCAGGGCTTTGGTACCGTGGAACGGGGTGGAGGTGATGGTGAAGTCGCCGCCATGCAGGCGCGCTATCTGACGGCTCAGGCACAGACCGATGCCGCTGCCGCCGGGCTTCGTGGTGAAGAAGGGCTGGAACAGATTCGACATCATCTCCGCCGGGATACCACAGCCGTTGTCCTCAACGCTGATGTAGGGGTGACCCTCGCTGACGGATACATCGACATGGATGCGAGGTGAGGGTTCCGACGCGACGGCATCTATGGCGTTGCGCAGCACGTTGGTAACAAGCCGTCCCAACAGATCCCTGTCCGCCTGCAGCTGCATGTCTACCGGAATGGTATAGTTGATGATGTCTGTATCAAGACCTTTGTCTGACAGGCAAAGGGTAAAAGACTTCCGAATTCCCGAGAAAAAATCCATGACGTCGATGGTTTCGATCTCCGGTTTGGGCAGGTGTGTCAGCTCGTAATAGGAATCCAGGAAACGACGTATGCTTTGACTTTCATCCGATATTAACGATACGGCTTCTTTCAGCTCTTCACCCTTGTAACGGTCAGGGTTGCGCTTCATGTCCGCGCTCAGCGATACAATCGGAGTGATGGCGTTCCGCATTTCATGCGTCATGATGCGAAGGATGCGGTCGTAATACAGCTTGCGCGTCTCCAGCTCGAGACGACCGGAACTGTAGATAGCCATGATGCGCCTCATGTTCTGCGACATGCGGTTGATGTCCGGATCGTGACTCTCGGCAAACCGGATGGTGGTATCGTTCATGTCCAGCGCATTCATGAAATCGGACATGGACCTGATAAGCCGGTACACCATTCGCCATAGCAGAACGACGGAAATAACGGCAGGAATCACCGACAGGATGGCCGGAGCATGTAGGCCGGCGGCGAGACAGAGTGTTGTGAGTGCTGTAAACAGCACTATGCCCACTATGCAGAGTATGAAATTAAGGCGGAAATATTTCACTTCTTCAACTGATTGTAAAGGGTCTGACGGTTAATGCCCAACATTCTGGCGGCCTGCGTCAGGTTGCCGTTGCAACGCGCCACGACCGAATTGATATGGTCCGACTTCAGTTCGTCAAGGGTCATGGCGTCCAGTTTGTCCTGACGCGCCTTGGCGTCCCTGGCCTGCGACAGCACAGCCCTGTCGGATCGCGCCACGCGGTTCTTGCGTATGGCCGACTTTACCTTGGCTATCAGGTCGTCGTTGTCCCAGGGTTTTGTGACGAAGTCGTCGCCGCCGCGCTTCATGGCCTCGACGGCCAGCTGTATGTCGCCGAAAGCGGTAATCAGTACCACCGCCGGCGGCTGCGGCATCTCCTTGATGCGCGTCAGCCAGAACAGTCCGTCGCTGCCGTCCAGACGCGAGTTGTCGAAATTCATGTCGAGCAGCACGGCGTCGAAGTCGCCGTTGCTCAGCAACGCCGGGAGCAACTTCGGGTCACCGATAGTCAGGATGCTGTCGAACTCGCCGCCCAACACCATCTCAAGCGACATCCGCACCGCCTTGTTATCGTCGATTATCAGTATTTTCATAACACCTAACAACTTCAATGCAAAGTTAGCGCGTGGGCGCGTATGCGCAAAGCGATTTCCGCAAAATATCGGATATGGCCGGGATGATTGTCTAAATTTTAGACGATCTGAATGCCGAAAATGCAGTTTCTCCAAAATTAAGGTGGCAATCGGACTGACGACATATAAATTTGCATTGTCAAAAGCAAAGACGATGAAGAAACTGATATTTTCCATATTGCTGGCGGCGGCATGCCAGGGAGCCATGGCGCAGATGACGCTGAACGACTGTCTGGTCTATGCCCGCGACCACGCGCCCCGCAATGTGATAAACGGCATTGCGGTACGCCAGGCCGCGTCAGACAGCCGCATTGCCGCCGCCGACCTGATGCCGTCGCTGAGCCTGTCGTCAAACGGCAACCTCAGCTTCGGCCGCAACATAGACCCCGAAACCAACACTTACGACAACCGCAAGACCCTCTACACCGGTTTCGGTTTGCAGATGTCGCTGCCTCTGTTCGACGGACTGGTAAACGTCAACAACCTTAAGGCCGCGAAAACAGGCAAGCTCCGTCAGCAAGAAGCCGCAAGGCTCGAGGCAGACAACATTTCGCTGGAAGTGATACGGTCGTTCTACAACGTGTCGTACTGCAAGGCGATGGTGGCGCAGATGCAGGAGCAGCTTGAACGCGACCTGCGCAACCTGAAGGCTACGGAACTCGGTCTGGAACTTGGCACCAAAAGTGGCGCCGATGTAGCGGAAATCGAAGCAATCGTAGCGTCTGACCGTTACGAGCTGACAAATCAGCGCAACCTGCTGAGCAAGGCGTACCTGAAGCTACGCAGCGTTATGGGCATGGAACCCGATGACAGAGAACTGGAGCTGACGGAGGAGGAATATGTCGGCGAACCGGATGCCGACTTCGTGCATCCTCGTATAGCCGAGGCTCATTTCGGGCTGCAACAGAGCAAGTATAATCTTCGCAGCGCCAAGGGCGCTTTCTCGCCGGTGATATCCCTGAATGCAGGCGTCTCGACTTCTTACTATAAAATATTCGGACCGGGCTACGTCAACCGTCGTTTCTCACAGCAATGGCACGACAATATGGGGCAATATATCGGATTTTCGGTTTACGTCCCGATTTTCATCGGATTGTCGCGGGTGAACAGACTGAAGAAAGCCAAGCTGGAGGTGAAGCGCCGGGAAGCTTTGCTGGAGGAAGCACGCCTGGTGACAGACCGGGAGAAGCGAGAGGCGCGTCTTGACTTCGATGCTGCCACCGAGGAGCTGGAAGCAGCCAAGGCCCGTGTCATGGCCGAGGAAACGGCCTACAAGGCCGTGCAGCGCAAGTTCGAGCTGGGCGACGCCTCGGCAATAGACCTGTATACCTCCGGCGCAAAGTTGGCTACGGCACGCGCCAACCGCGAAGGAAAACGGATTCAGAAAATAATAAGCCGCATACTATTGGGATACTACAACGGCGAAAAACTGGTTAAGTGATGGATAAGGAGATAAAACGCAAGAACGGTAAGATTAAGAAATACGGCATTATCGGCGGGGTAGCGGTGCTGATACTGGTGGCCGCGATATTCGCCATCGGCAAGGTGGGAGAATCCACCTACAAGGTGGATGCCGATTCGGTTACCACGGCCGATGTGACCGAAGGTATGTTCAACGACTTTATCCGTGTCAACGGTCATGTGGAAACCGGTGTGGTAGTGCTGGTTTCGGCACTTGAGTCGGGCATAGTGGAACATAAACGGGTTGAGGAAGGAGCCGACGTACAGGCGGGCGACATCATCGTAACGCTGCTGAATCCAAACCTGCGGCAACAGATACTTGACTCGGAATCGCAACTGGCCGAGAAGCAGAACATGCTTCGTGACACGGAGATAGCAATGGAGAAGGAACGCACACAGGTGAAACAGGATCTCCTTACGGCGCGTACCGACTATGTCCGTAAACAGCGGACCATGAAGCAGAAGGAGACGCTATACAGGGAGGAACTGATCTCGCGCGAGGAATATCTTCAGACCAAGGAGGACTGCGAGCTGGCACGGCAGAACCTCGTGCTGCTGCAGGAGCGTCAGCGCCAGGATTCGCTGTACCGCCAGGTGCAGGTGGCAATGATGCGCGAGAGCCTGCACAATATGCAGGAGAATTTCAACCTGGTGCGTCAGCGAGCCGACAACCTCAACATACGCGCCTCTCACGCCGGCCAGCTCGGTACGCTGTCGGTCGAGCTGGGCCAGAGCGTGGCCGCCGGCCAGCAGGTAGGGCAGATCAACATTCTGGACAATTACAAGATCACCGTGCAGATAGACGAGCATTACATCGACCGCGTGGAGACGGGGCTGCGCGGCAAGGTGGAGCGTCAGGGCCGGCAGTACGATGTGTCGCTGTTCAAAGTGTATCCGGAAGTGAGCCACGGCATGTTCAAGGCCGACCTGAAGATAGACGGCGCGATGCCCGAGAATATCCGCGTCGGGCAGACCTACTATATCAATCTGCAATTGGGCGAGCCTACGGAGGCGGTGCTTGTGCCACGCGGCGCATTCTTCCAGAGTACCGGCGGTCGCAAGGCATACGTCCTGAGCCGGGACGGCAAGTCTGCCACGTTGCGCGACATCAGGATAGGGCGTCAGAACACGCAATACTACGAGGTGCTGGAGGGCCTGCATCCCGGCGAGCGCATCATCACCAGCAGCTACAAGAGTTTCGGCAATGCCAGGAAAATAATACTACAATAATATCACTATGAAAATCGAAATCAAAGATCTGGAAAAGGTGTTCCGTACCGACACGATCGAGACGATGGCTCTGAACAAGGTGTCGTTCACCATAGGCGACGGCGAATTTGTGGCTATAATGGGTCCGTCCGGCTGTGGGAAATCCACTCTGCTGAACATACTCGGACTGCTCGACAATCCCACGGCTGGCAGTTACCGGCTTGACGACATGGAAGTGGGCCGTCTCAAGGAATCGGAGCGCACGGAATGGCGCAAGGGCCGCATCGGCTTCGTGTTCCAGTCGTTCAACCTGATAGAGGACATGACGGTGCGCGACAACATAATGCTGCCGCTGAACAACCTGAAGCTGGACAAGGCGGAGAAGAGGCGTCGTGTGGACGAGGCGTTGCGCCGTATGGGCATCAGTCACCGTGCCGGCCACTATCCGTCGCAGCTCTCCGGCGGTCAGCAGCAGCGCGTTGCCATAGCCCGGGCCATCGTCGGCAAACCGGGTCTGATACTGGCCGACGAACCGACCGGCAACCTCGACTCCAGGAACGGCGCCGAGGTGATGGACCTACTCAGAGACCTGCACCGGGACGGAGCCACCATCGTGATGGTGACGCACTCGCAGCGCGACGCAGCGCAGGCCGACTATATCATAAACCTGTTCGACGGACAGGTGGTGGAGAACCTTAACGATAAACTGTGACGCCATGCTGAAGTTCTTTACATCCGACCTGAGACGTAACCTGACCAAGATATTCTGTCTCACCATAGGTCTGGCCATAGGCCTGCTGTTGGTGGCCAAGGCGTTTGTCGAGCAGTCGTTCGACCACGCCATCCCGGAATACGGGAATGTGTACCTGGTTACTGAAAGCGTGACCCGTAATGGAGAATTCTCGGAGTACCTGAGCACGCCCGGAGCGATAGCACCGGGATTGAAACGCTATGTGCCTCAGGTGGAAAAGGCTACACGCGTCTCCACCTTGTTCGGTGCATTAAGCGTCAGGACGCCGGACGGCAAACCGGTGGAAGCAGACGGTGTGACTTTGGCCGACAGCTGTCTGTTCGATGTGCTGCGGTGGCCGGTAATCGTCGGCAATCCCAAGGAGGCCCTGACCGTAGAGGATTATTGCATGATACCGCGTTCGCTGGCCGAAAAGCTTGGAGATGACGTGATGGGCATGACGTTGACAAGTACGGATGTCAGCGACAGCTACAAGGTGATCGTGGCAGGAGTGTATGAGGATTTCCCCATAAACTCGACATTTCAAAATGTGATATATCTTTCGCTCCCTACTATCGGGAAGTTCAAACGTGACGGACGCGACAACTGGGTTGGCAACGACTGTTACCGAAGCTATGTGCGCATGGCTAATGGAACGTCCATGGCTGATGTCACCCCGCATATCCGGCGGATGCTGAAGGAGAATGTGGACAAGGAAGCTCTTGAGGTATTTAATTTCAATATCGGTTTGAAGCCCTTGACCGAGGTATATGCCTCGCAGGGCAGCGTAAAGACAATGATATGGGTGCTGAGTCTGCTGGCGTTCATAATACTGGTGAGCGCGTCGCTCAACTATCTGCTGATAGTGATAGGCCAGCTCGGCAAGCGTGGCAAGGAGATGGCTGTGCGCAAATGTTACGGCACGAGCAACCGCAAGATTTTTCTACGCATCATGGGCGAGTGTGTGTTCTTCCTCGTCGTTTCTATCGCCCTTGCCGTGCTGATAGTGTTGAGCATGTCGGACCAGTGCGAGATGCTGCTGGGTTATCCGGCGTCGGTGCTGCTGTCAAGTCCCGGTGTCTGGATTGTCGAGACTTGCGTATGCGTGGGGTTGCTGCTGATAACCGGCGTGATACCGGCGTGGATTTATTGCAGGACACCGGTGTCGCATGTATTCCATCAGAACACACGTAAGCGCAGGCTCTGGAAACTGGCGTTGCTGTCCGTACAGTTTTTCGCCACCGGGCTGATGTTCTGCCTGCTTGTGCTGGTATACAGACAATATGACATGATGAGCCATGGCGATATGGGGTATGAGTATGAAAACATCGGGTACCTGAATGTCGGCGCATTGCCCGATAACGAACGGAAAGTGCTGAAAGAAGAATTGTCTCGTTTGAGCTGCGTGGAGGGAGTGGCTTCGGCTTATCAGAACTTCACGGGCTGGGCCGCCGGAAACAATGTGTGGATCGATGGAGACCCGAGGCGTGACAATCAGGTGAACGTGGCCGATATGTATGCGGCCAACGCCAATCTGTTCGATGTGTTGGGAATGGAGTTCGTGCAGGGAGAGACATTCCGCGAGGATGCCGACACCACTGTTCATCAAGTGATAGTGGAAGAACGTTTCATTGATGTGATGAAGTCGCATTTCGGTCAGAAAGATGACAATCTCATCGGCAAACGGTTCAACATAACGGAACATATGGGTCTTGACGGATTTAATGAATTCACGATTGTAGGAGTAATCAGGAACATTCGTCGTGGCGGCTACAACATAGACAGTTCTGACCAGCGGGCCGGAGTGCTTTTTCCCACCACGAAAGTGTATGATAACCTCTATGTGCGGTTCACCGGCCTGACGCCCAACGCGCTGAAGGAAGCACAGAAAGTAATAGACGGAAAGTATTCCGACACCATGTATATCACGCCTTATAAGACCATGGTTGAAGCCTGGAACGCGCCGGTGAAGCGATTCGGATTCTCGGTGATGGCGGCGGGTATCGCCATTCTGCTGATTACCATAATCGGTCTGATAGGCTACACGGCCGACGAGGTGCAGCGGCGCGCCAAAGAGATAGCCATCCGGAAGGTGAACGGTACGACGGTGGGCAAGATATTGCGCATATTCTGCATCGACATATTGAAGGTGGCCGTGCCGTCACTGTTGGCCGGTGGCATCGCGGCGATGCTGATAGGCCGCGACTGGTTGTCGCAGTTCACCGACCAGGTGTCGCTGTCGCCATGGAGCATGGTCGTCTGCCTGCTTGTCATATTAGTGGTGATCATTGCCGTGGTTTGTCTCAACGCCCTGAGGGTAGCCCGCAGCAACCCCGTCGACTACCTCCGCACCGAATAAACCTTCCTTTCCAAGCCCTCTTTCAGTCGTATACTCCCTTTACTGACTCGCGTCAGCCCATAGAGCTATCGGAATGCGCCGGGACTTACACCCGTTAGATTACGCCCATGCCGGGCGAACAAAGAAAAGCCGACCGCGTCACGGTCGGCTTTTCTTTGGAGAGAGGAGAATTTATTTCTTTTTGTCAGCCTTGCGGACGGGGCAATCGGCCTTAGCCTTATGGCAGTCTGCCTTGCCGGCAAAGCGGGCGCCGTCGCCATGACGGCCGTTCATCTTGTGGCCACGGAATACCTTCTGACCGTCGGGACGGTTTACGACCATGTTCTCAAGGAACACTACGTACTGCTCGGGAGTGAGCACTTCCTTCATCTTGTTGAGATAGTCACGCTTGCAGTTCTTGCGGTCGGCCTTGCGGTTCTCGCGGGCTTCCTTTGCGGCTTTCTGGCGGTCGGCCTTTATGGCCGCTATCTTAGTCTGCTGCTCGGGAGTAAGGGTGATTCCCTCGAAGAACACAGCGGTGCAGCAGCTGTCGCCACAGGCCTTGGCGGGAGCGCATGCGGCGCTGCGGGGACAGTCGGCAGCCTTGGTGCATGTTGCGGGAGTCTGCGCGAAAGCGCTTATGCCGAGAGAGGCAACGATTGCCAGTGCGATTGCGGAAATTTTCTTGTTCATGTCTTTAAGTTTTTGGAATGTCTGATTTTTGTTTCGTTCAGTTATAAGACACGCCCGGAAGCAAAAGGTTTAGAGCCGGTTTTATAAGAATTGTTAAAGGCATAATCACTGTCCGCCGCGCGGCAACAGCTCGAAAGAGTCCACATAGATATTTGTAACCGTGCGCTTTATAGCGTTACGGTCTTCCCAGTATCGTGTGCGAATTTTTCCTTCGAGAAGCAGCCGCGATCCCTTGCGGATATATTTCTCGGCGAACTCGGCGGCCGAATCCCACATTACGATATTGTGCCATTCGGTACGCTCGGGTATCTGCACGCCCTCGGGGGTGGTGTGAGCCGGTTCGTTGGTTGCCAGGGTAAACTCGGCCACCAGACGCGTCTGCACGTAACGCATCCTGGGGTCGGACCCGACATTGCCCATAAGTATGGCCTTATTCATCGGTTCAGTTCTTTACAGGTTATGACAGCAGGCCTGCGGCCACGGCGGCGGAGAAACCGGCGCGTTCCATCGCAAGGAGACCGCGGATGGTGGTGCCTCCGGGAGTCGTCACAGTGTCTATTATGGCTTCGGGATTGACTCCGGGAGCCGCATCAAGCATGGCGGCGGCTCCGCGCAAGGTCTGCGCGATGTAGGCCGTGGCGTCGTCGGGACGCAAGCCCAGAGCCACTGCGCCCTCGGCGGCTGCGCGGACGTAACGGAGAGCGTAAGCGATACCACACGACGCCACCTGCATGGCAGGCTCGAAGAGTCGCTCCTCCACGATGGCAACACGCCCGGTGGCGCCGAGTGCCGACGCAAGACTGCCGGCAGCCTCGGCAGCGGCTTCGTTGTGACATATGAAGCTCATGCCCTGCCCTTCGGCTATCGCCACATTGGGCATCAGGCGCATGGCGCTCACAGCCCCGTGTGCGGCAAGGGTGTCGAGGGTTATACCCGGCGCAAGCGACACGTAAGCCGCATCGGGAGCCACGGCCACGCACTGCTTCAGCACATCGAGAATGAGATATGGCTTGACAGCCAGAATGACGGTGTCGGCACCGGCGGCACAAGCTGCCGCGGCGTCAGGCGCCACATCCATGCCGGGACACTCAGCCGCCAGGGCTTCGGCCTTCGCGCAGGTGCGGTTTGCCACGACCACGGCTATGCCGGCTCTATGCAGTGCACGGGCTATGGGAGCGCCCATATGACCTATGCCTATTACTGCTATTTTCTTCATAATTGCAGGAATTTTGGAGCTGTGAGATAAATACCGAAAGAGAGACCTACGTTCCAGCCGTCGTGACGTCCGCCGGCGTAGTTGCACCAGCCGGTGATGCTTGCGAACGGCAACCGGTAGACCACGGCGGCCTCGCCGAAAAACTCGGGATGACGCAGCCACCCGCCGTAGTATGCCTCGTACGTGTCGCGGCGCTCGCATATGCGGCGTATCGGGAGAAATCCATAGATACCTACCCTGGCGCTCAGTGCGTCGTTGTAGCGGTATATCGGAATAAGTCCGGCCGCCACAAAGCTGTTGGCTCGGAACGAGGTGCGGAAGGCATCGGCCGCCGATGGTGTCGGTTCGAACGCCGGGGCGGCCGCTACGGCGGCATTGTAGTTATTGCAAAGCTTGCGCGTGGAGAGCATGGTGTGGCTCTCGATGCCGAGGGAGAAATGGCGTCCCGCCGTCAGATAATTACGGGTCTTGACCTCGAGCTGCGCCCAGAGTGGCGACGAGAAGTCGGCCCTGAGGCCGGTAAGAGCCGAATACTGGCGGAAAGTTCCGCCGACAGCCATTGCACGGGCCGCGATATAACCTCCCTGCACGGGATAGTTCTCGGCATCGAGGGTAGAGCGCCGGAACTCGGCGCCGGCCTGCCACAGCACATAGTCGCTGCGGTCGCGCCCGTAGGTATAGTTGCCGAAAACGTTATCGCGGTAGAAATGGTTTATCTGCTTGCCGCCGCCACCGAAAATGTCGAACTCGCCGGAACGTCCGGCAGCCATGCACAGGCGCAGGCGACCGAAAAACTCTTTCCGTATGACGTAGACCGGCACTCGGTTGTCATAGAACGCGGCGGCCGACTCGTGGTAGCGTCGGCGGCTGACGACGGCCTCGCCACCCACAGCCATCGGAAGTTTCGACGGCAGATAAATACGCCCGTCGGCTGCGGCGGCCATGTAGCTCTGCCCCAGCCATGCGCCTACCCCGGCGTCCATACTGCGGAAGCTCAGCGAAGCCACGCGCGCGCCGAGATACAGGTAGCTGTTGGACGACGAAGTCAGGTAGCCGCCTACTCCTGCTCTCACGTCGTTGCGGAGCCATGTGCGCGCGTGCAGGTCGAAGAGTGCGCCGGGATGCGGCTGCGTGGCCTTCAGCTGTGCGTCGGCAATGCGGCCGGTGGAGATGGCGCGGTAATAGGCCTCGCGCGCATGCTCGATATCGAAAGTGTCGCCCGCGCCGCTGAAGAGGTAGGCCACATAGCGGTTCTGCCGCGGAGTGCCGCCCTCGACACTGATGCTGTCGAAGCGCAGATATGGCACGCCGGCGCAGAAACGGTCGCGGCGCGCACGGCGCGCCTGCGGCGTCGTGCGGGAGTGGATGCGGGCACGAATGCTGTCCATGTGTTCCATGGCGAAGCGGTAACCGATGTCGCTTATCTCCCGCGCCTTGCCGAAATCGAGCAGACCGAAGCGGTCGAGGTCGATGCGCAGGCGCACAAGCTCGTCGGCCGGTATCTCGGGATGCTCCGGCGAGGATATGAGCTGGTCGAGCTGGGCCAGTATCGACGTCTGCGGTCCCTTGTCGGAACTGCCCACGTTGACTCCTATCATGATGTCAGGCGCGAAATCGGAGCGCATGACGTCGAGGGGAAAATTGTCGTAGATGCCGCCGTCGTAGAGCAGACGGCCGTCAATCATGGTGGGCTGGAACACACCCGGAAAGCTCATGGAGGCGCGCACCGACCGGCCGAGGTCGCCGCTGCGCAGCACCACCTTGCGTTTTGCAGCGGCATCGGAGGCCACACAGCGGAAAGGCACCATAAGTTTGTCGAAATCGGCTTCGCATGCCGCCGTGTACGGCGAGAACAGGCGCATGAACTCGAAGTTCATGGGAAGCGGAGAGATAAGGCTGGCCGGGACAGCCGACGCGGAGTCGGTGCGTCCTATATTGAAGTTGAACAGCGCCGGCGACGGCACGGGCTTGTTGAAGTAATAGTCAAGGCGCGGGTCGATGGTGCCGGTACTCCAGTAGCCGAACTCACGCGAGGTAATGAGGTCCATCATCTGCTCCGGCGTATAGCCCATGGAATAAAGCGCGCCAACGATGGCGCCCATCGACGTGCCGGCCACGAAGTCGATGGGGATGTCGTTCTCCTCCAGGGCTTTTATAACGCCGATATGGGCTATGCCCTTGGCGCCTCCGCCGCTGAGCACCAGTCCCACGCTCTGCCGCCGGGCGGCGCCGGCGGCCAGCGACAGGACCATCAGTACGACAACGAGCAGACGCCGCATCATTGAGTGGAGATAAGCGAGTCCTTGAAGCCGATGAAATAGAGCACGCCGTCGAGGCCTATGGTCGATATGCTCTGCTTGGCCGTCTGCTTCACCTTCGGCTTGGCGTGGAACGCTATGCCGAGTCCTGCGGTAGAGAGCATGGGCAGGTCGTTGGCGCCGTCGCCCACGGCTATTGTCTGAGCTATGTCAATATTCTCCACCTGGGCGATGATGCGCAACAGCTCGGCCTTGCGCTTGCCGTCGACAATGTCGCCGACGTATCGGCCGGTGAGTCGTCCGTTTTCGATTTCAAGCTCGTTGGCATAGACGTAGTCGATGCCGAATTTCTGCTTGAGATAGTTGCCGAAATACGTGAATCCGCCCGAGAGGATGGCCGTCTTGAAGCCTGCGCGCTTGAGCACCTGCATCATGCGGCCTACGCCTTCGGTGATGGGCAGGTTCTCGGCAATCTCGCGCATCACGCTCTCGTCGAGACCTTTGAGCAGGGCCACGCGCTCGCGGAAGCTCTCGCAGAAGTCAATCTCGCCGCGCATGGCGCGCTCGGTGATGGCCTTGACCTTGTCGCCCACTCCGGCACGCATAGCCAGTTCGTCGATGACCTCCGTCTCTATCAGCGTGGAGTCCATATCGAAGCATACCAGACGGCGGCAGCGGCGGAACACATTGTCCTGCTGGAGGGAGATGTCGAACTCGTTCTCGCTCGACATCTTCATGAAATGCTCCTGCATGGCCGCCACATCGTGCGGTGTGCCGCGCACGGAGAACTCCACGCAGCTCTTGGAAAGAGGCTGCTCGTCGTCGTTCAGCGGCATGCGGCCCGTAAGGCGCTGTATGCCGTCGATGTTCAGTCCCTGCGCGGCTATTTCGGCCGTCACCAGCGCTATGTGTCTTGCGCTGAGACGTCGTCCCAGGGTGGTGATGATCCAGCGGTTCTTGCCCTGTCGCGCCACCCACTCCTCATATTCGGCCACGGTGATGGGCGTGAAGCGAATCTTCACGTTCAGGTCGTAGGCGCGGAACAGCAGGTCCTTCATGATGTCGCCGCTGCGCGCGCTGTCGGTGCGAATGAGGATGCCCAGCGAGAGGTAGTGATGTATGTCGGCCTGACCGATGTCGAGAATGCGGGCATCGTACTTGGCAAGAATTTCAGTAAGCGCGGAAGTCACGCCCGGGCGGTCGCTGCCCGAGATGTTTATGAGAATGAGTTCTATATCCATGAGCGTTGGTGTGAGGATGCAAAGTAAGCAAATTTTTCGTTAAACTGCAAACACGGTAAGCCTTAAAAAGGCACGCGTCTGATGTTTCCCAACATCAGACGCGCTGAATATTAAATTCTTAATTTAGTGTTTTATCATTATCTTGCAGGTTATCTCCCGATAACGTAATTCTCATTGGCTGGTGTTGCGCTCCAGAAACCATCCTCGACCGAGGCGTCGAAGATGTTGGTTTCCATCCACTTTAGGAACCCTTCACCATAGGCATCATCTATAGCGATACGTTCTCGGGGCCAGCGCCAGGGATTGCCCTCGGGCTGATATATCAGAATCATCTGCGGCGCCACGGCGTTTTCTTTTCTTACAGGAGGAGTGACAGTGCGTTCCTCGTCCTCGATGAGCAGATAGAAGCCACCCATGCTCCGTTTGTAAGCCTCGTTGTCATTCTGGTCGTACACATCTGTGGGCGACGTTATTGAAAAATCATCCGGAACAGAAATAGTGATGGGTTCGGCGCTGTAAGAATTTACCTGAGTGTTTATCATCTCCGTGTAGGGCAAAGTGCCGTCGCCGAAGAGACTGTGCCATTCGCGCTCGTCTACCTTTTTACCGTCGCGCATCAGATAAGTCCGCAGTGTGCCTCCGGCTGCCAGCGGAGTAATAGTGGCTTCGCCGCTGCCTGCCACATGTTCTATTTCAAAAACCACATCATTGAAGTCGAAATCGTCTTTGCCGCCAAGGTCCTCGCATGCGATAAGCCACTTTATGGGCTTGGCGTCCGGATCGTCTTCGTCTTTTATCTCAGGAATTTCATACGGGCTCTCGGAATCAATAAAGAAAATCTGGTCGTTGAGGTCGCGGTCGGAATGTACGTTCGGGTTTGCATCCTCATCCCAGTCTTCAAAGGCAAGCACTCGATACGTCCTGCCGCTGGGTGCATCGTACATATACGATGCGGCATGCACAGCCTGCAGCAGTTCGCTGCCTCCGGCCGGATCTATCATGTTTTTCTTGTTATATATACTGTTGGAATACAGGCGCAGATAGCCGTCGGTATCTATAGGTTTCCCTTCGTCATCAAGATCAAAGATTACGGGCTCGACGTTTTCCTTCGTGGGGATGCCGTGGTCCGGCGCTTTTTCATCCCATTCCTGAGTGCGCAGATACAGACCGAATCGCGTACCCTCGGCAATATCGAACTCTATGCCGCGACTTTGCCATTTTACCGGAAACTGAAATCCCCAGTCAATCATATCCTGATAACTAAAACCTGCCTCTTCCAGTTCCTGATAGGCATTATATTCCGGATAACTGCAGTTCTGAGCAGCAGTCACCCCATCGGACGAACCGGGGTACACCCAATATCCGTCAGGAGCACCATAGGGCTGGTATAGCAGATTGCCCTGAGTACCGTCCACGGGAGCTATTTTGGCCGTATAGAATGGAATGTGCACCATCTGGCGCTTGCCCGTCGCGGGGTCCTTATGAATATAGTATATGCCAAGAGTATTGTACCGGCCTGTGTTCCAGAATACGGGATAAATAGTAAACGGCCCGTTAGCCAGAAACTCGAAGTTTTGTGATACGCCTTCTATGTCGAGATTGTTGTGGTTTTCTTTCAGCTTGTCACCGAACGAGCGTACCGCCACGTCGGAGATTTCCCGATAACCCGTCGTGCGTTTGAATTTAACCACATCATTGGGATCGGCCTTCATGTCCCATATGGCACGCCCGGACGACGCGAAAGCCACTTTTCCGCCAAGTCGCGTACGACACTTCTCACCACCGCAGAAGACAGTCACCTCCTCTACACCCTTAGGCACATCAAATCTGAGGTCACGACAACCGACTACATTCTTATAATCGGCCAACAGGTAATCCGTACCACGGATTTTTGCTGTTATTCTCACTTCGGCCGCAATATCGGTGTTGACATTGATGCTGCCGCGCGTGGCAGCGTTCCAGTCGTGGCCGGGATTTATCACACCGAAATTTTTCACCCATTCACGCGTGTATAACTCAGAGTCCGGTATGGGTGGAACTTCACTTATACAAGAGGCGCAAAAAGTCGACAAAGCACCCAGCGCCATGTAAACAAGACACTTTCTCATCTATAAAACAGCGAATTAGATCAACAACACTTAAAGTCTATCGTTCTCTATCGAAATTTTGCGCAAAATTAATTTATATAATCCGATTTTTACCCCCCCCCGTTAAAATATGTTAACAGACACATTTTTGAATCAAATTCACAAAATATGGAAAGTACATCAACTGTTAGATTAAGTATTTCAGCCCTCATAAACGTATAAGCAGGCATGAAAAGGATAATATTATCGGCTGCCGCCATACTTGTTGCAGCAGTCATGAACGCGGAACTCTCGGAAGCATGGGTGCCCGACCTCGGCAACGGCATGTATAAAAATCCCGTTATCTTCGCCGACTATTCCGACCCGGATGCAGTGCGCGGCCCCGAGGGCGATTACTGGATGACGGCGTCGAGCTTCGCGTGCACGCCCGGGCTGCCGATACTCCACAGCACCGACCTCGTGAACTGGGAGATAGTCAACTACGCGCTGCCTGCCGTACCGCCCTACGACTTCTACAACGCCGCGCCGCGCCACGGCAAAGGGGTGTGGGCGCCGAGCATACGCTGGCACGACGGCATGTACTACATCTACTGGGGCGACCCGGACTTCGGCATATTCATGACAAAGACAGCCGACCCGAGGGGCAAATGGAGCGAGCCCGTACTCGTGAAGGCCGGACGCGGCATGATAGACCCCGTGCCGCTGTGGGACGAGGACGGCAAGGTGTATCTCGCGCACGCCTGGGCGGCCAGCCGCGCAGGATTCAACAGTATCGTCACCGTATTCGAACTCAGCCCCGACGGCGAGCGCGCCATATCGGAGCCCGTGCTCGTGTTCGACGGCAACGACGGCATCAACCACACCATAGAAGGCCCGAAGCTCTACAAGCGCAACGGCTGGTACTACATCTTCGCTCCGGCCGGCGGCGTGGAGAAAGGCTGGCAGCTCGCCATGCGCTCGCGCAGCGTGTACGGTCCGTACGAGGTAAAGCGCGTGATGGAACAGGGCAAGACACCCGTCAACGGCCCGCACCAGGGAGCGTGGGTCGACGATGCCGCCGGACAGTCGTGGTTTCTCCACTTCCAGGACCGCGGCCCATACGGACGAGTGGTGCATCTGAACCCCATGCGCTGGAACGACGACTGGCCCGTGATAGGCAGCGACCCGGACGGCGACGGCTGCGGCAACCCGGTGCTCACTCATAAGAAACCCGTAGCCGCCACGCCGGACGGAGCGCGCCTGACTCCGCAGACCGACGACGACTTCGCATCCGACACGCTCGGCCTGCAATGGGAATGGCACGGCAATCCCGGCCTCGACTACGGCTTCGCCACCCGTCAGGGATTCTTCCGCCTCTACAGCTACCGCACGCCTAAGGACTACGTGAACCTGTGGACCGTCCCCAACCTGCTGCTGCAGAAATTCCCCGCCGAGGAGTTTACGGCGACGGCCAAAGTGCGCGTCTCGGCCAAAGCCACCAGCGAGGGCGCCATCAGCGGCATTGTGGTGATGGGATGGGACTACAGCTGCCTCGGACTCGAGAAACGCGGCGACAACTTCGTGCTGAAACGCATCAGCTGCACCGACGCCGAGCAGGGCACTCCGGAGACCATGCAGGACATCGCCGTCATAGCGCCCACTCGCAGCTACAACGCCGGCCTCTACCCCAACCATGAGTGCGACATCTGGTTGCGCGTACACGTGGTCCGCGGTGCGCTCTGCACCTTCAGCTACAGCACCGACGGCAAGCGCTGGCACGACGCCGGCACGGCCTTCAAGGCCCGTCAGGGCAAATGGATAGGAGCTAAACTCGGGCTGTTCAGCATCACACCCGACACCGTGGACCGCGGTTGGATGGACATTGACAGTTTCCTTATTACGAAGTAGAACTATTCCCGGTATTGAGTCGGATTCAGCCCGAGCGTACGCTGCACGTAACGGCTGAAATATGCCGGCGAAGAAAACCGGAACATATCGGAAATCTGCACGAACGACAAACTCTTGTCGCGCAGCAGGCGGGCAATATCCATAGACGTATAGCGGTTTATCCAGTAGTTTGCCGGATAGCCGCTTACTTTTTTCGACACCTCCGACAGATATTTCGGAGTGACGCACAGGGCATCGGCGTAGTACGTCACCTCGCGGTTGTGGCGATAATCGCCGTTCTCCAGCATATCAAGGAAACGGTTCATCAGCAGCGCATTCTGTGTGGAAACCCCGGACTCCTTGTTGATGACAGCGTGGAAGTCGAAGAAATCAAGAATCGCCGACTGCACTGCATTTATCAGCAGTTCGCGGTAGAAATTATGGCCTGTCTGATTCAGTCTGTACTCTATCCATCGGAAATCGCGCTCGCACACAAAGCGCTGCTGCTCCGACAGGCGCATCACCGGATTCAGAAACAGCGCAATCGCGCCCTTTGTGCCGTAATTGCTCTGCGGCGCGCTCAGGTTTATGAAATTGGAAGTGGCGTACAGCACCTTGACCTCAAAGTCGGGCGACGGAGTGATTCTTTCCACAAGTTTTCCTTTCCTGACAATCATCAGGTCGCCCTCCCTCAATTCAAAATCCCTGCCGTTGAATGAAAAACCGCAATGCCCGGCGAGGCATATGGCATGGGCAAGATAATCGCTATAGGCCTCGGTGCCGAGTCCGTCAAGAGTCCTTTCTATGATTACGTCCTTTATTATGTCCATACGGTCTGTGCTGTTTACGGATACATCGACATAACGGCGGCATTGCTCTTCCTGAGTCTGTTCACCGCCTTGTCAAGCGACTCGGTGGGCTCGATTATGTTGTATTCTTTCCAGAAATCCGGATCCCAGTAGTCCGCTACCTCATCGTAGAATATATCATCGTTGCCGAATGCTGACTTGCGCGATATTCCGCCCTGCGGAGCCGCCGAACGGTCCACCATTACCATTTCAGCACAAGTGGTATAGCCGGAAGAGAAAAGACGTCTCTTCCAGTCGCATTTGAAGCGCGTCCTGGTTCGGATATAATTCAGATGCGAGACTCCGTCGCTCAGCCGGTAAGTGACCGTAAATGCCATTTCCTGAGGCCTGAAATGCAGCCCCCGCGGCTTCTTGCGCAATATGGCGTCGGTAGCCTTCACTTTATCCGACACATCCAACTCTATCTCCGCCTTGCTGAACGACAGAGTCTCGCGGTCAATATACAGCACGCCGCGACACAGCGCGTAGTCAAGCTTCACTTTAGGCACGAAGCGTATCGCATAGTGCATGCGGTCGTCGATGCTCACAGGCTTCTCCATCGAGAACGCGTAGTTGCGCAGGGCGTCCGGTCCGAAAAGAAAATCGCTGTTCTTAACAAAGTCAATGACTACCGGCAGCGTAGGGCCGCCCTCTATTTTCACAGCAAGCGTGTCGCGGCTGTCAAGACTGAGAAGCCGGCGGCCTTTCTTTATGCTTACTCGCTCTCCGCTGTTCACACGACGCCTGTACGGCGTCTTGTACACATCGACTATCGCCTCCGATACACCTATATACCGTTTGCCCTTCTGCACAGTCTCCCTGTAGAACGCAGTGAACAGATTCCTCTCCGGCGAATAGTTCGAGGGGATTTTCCTGAGAGCCTCGGCCACAATTTCCTCAGGCCGGCCTCCGTGCACAACCAGCTCTTTCAGAACCTTGGATGAGGCGGTCATCATGACCGCAACCGTGCCGCCACGTTCCAAAATCTCCGGCACCGACAATGAACAGCTCGAGTAGCCTAACTGCTCGGCCTTGATTTTGCCGCCGGAGTATTCCGCCGGGAACTTAAGAGAGAACGTCCCGTCGGCGTTGCTGACGGTGGCGATATGCGAGTCAAGCAGAGAGATGCTGACATTTTCCAGCGCCTTTTTCGACGCGCTGTCCCTGACTGTTCCGCTTATAGTCACGAACGAACCGGCCGCAGGCTCCTGCGCCGTCGACAGGCCCGCAGCAATGAAGCACAACAGCATGACTGATAAAAACCTTGCCATATGCCCGAATTTTACTTTTTTTTGCAAAAATACACATTTTCAGCAATATCAGGCTTACTGTTTTTTCGGTCTTTGATGCAAAAATATCCGCGACATGTAATTTTGGTAGCAAATGCCGAATTTTGCATAACAGCGCATACATGGAAAATTGAGAATTTTGCACAACAAAAATCACACTGACATGAAACGCAATATTCTTTCAGCATTAACCCTATGCCTTGCCGCCACGGCAGGCATGGCACAGACACCGCAGGAGCCGGCCAAAGTCTACTTCACATCTGATATTACGTCTGAGTCGCTTTCAGGCATCTTCCAGGCCCTGGGCGTACAGCCCGAAGGCAATGTAGCCGTCAAAATCAGCACGGGAGAGTCGGCGCAGAGCAATCATCTGCGTCCCGAGCTCATAGGCAAGCTCGTGAAAGAAGTCAACGGCAGCATCGTGGAGTGCAACACGGCCTACGGAGGCAACCGTTCCAACACCGCCTCCCACCGCCGCGCCATCGAAGAACGCGGCTACGGCAAAATAGCCACCGTCGACATCATGGACGAGGACGGAGGCATGGAGCTGCCCATGCAGGACACGAAATGGTTCTCGGAGAATCTTGTAGGCAGCCACCTCGCCAACTACGACTTCATGATCAACCTCGCCCACTTCAAGGGTCACGCCATGGGAGGCTTCGGGGGTGTGCTGAAGAACCAGAGCATCGGCATAGCCACGCCCGACGGCAAGACGCGCATCCACACTGCCGGTGCCTACTCCGACCCGCAGTTCGTATTCCGCCAGCCCCACGGCCAGGACGCCTTCCTGGAATCGATGGCCGGCGCCGCGCAGTCAGTCCACAACTATTTCAAGGGCAAGAAAGGCATCGTGTACATCAACGTAATGAACAACCTTTCCGTCGACTGCGACTGCGACGGACACCCGCATGCCCCCGAGATGAAGGACATAGGCATACTCGCGTCCCTCGACCCCGTGGCGCTCGACAAAGCATGCCTCGACCTCGTGTTCGGCCACGTATCGACGCAGGGCGACAACAGCGCGCCCCTCATCGAGCGTATCTCCAGCCGCCACGGCACGCACACCGTCGACTATGCCGAGCAGATAGGCCTCGGAACCACGTCCTATGACCTCATAGACATAACATCCGCCGGCATAGGCGACGTCACCGCCGAAGGCACAAGAAAGTACAATGTGTTCGACACCAACGGAGTGAAAGTGCTGTCCAATGCCGCCGACCTTTCCGGCCTTCAGCCCGGTCTGTATATCGTCAACGGACGCAAACAGAAGATAGACTGACCGCAGCCATGAAACTACGGATTCCCGGCATAGCCGTCCTGTCCGTTATCGCAATTTCGGCTCCCGCGATTTCGGGAGCCGAAGTTGCCGACTCGGCCAAGGTTCTCGACGAGATTGTCGTCACGGGCACAAGCAGCGCTGTGCCTCAGAAGCTCCTGCCCTATACTGTTTCGGTCGTCAGCCACCGCCAGCTCGAAGCCACAGGCCAGACCCAGATTCTCTCGGCCGTATCGGGCATGGTGCCGAGCCTTTTCGTGTCGCAGCGCAGCATCTTCGGCTTCGGCGTGAGCAACGGCGGCTCCGGCCACATCAAGCTCCGCGGCGTAGGCGGCGACAGAGCCGGCGCCGTGCTGATGATGGTCGACGGTCAGCCTCAGTTCGCCGGCATTTACTCGCACCACATCGCCGACTTCTACGACAAGGAATACGTTGACCGCGTCGAAGTGCTCCGCGGTCCCGGTTCCGTGCTGTACGGTTCCAACGCGATGGCCGGTACCATCAACGTCATAACCAAAAACGCGACGGCCGACGGCGTCCGTACCACCCTGCAATCGCAGTACGGCTCGTACAACACCTGGCTGACGTCCGTCACCAACACCGTACGCCGCGGCCGCTTCTCCTCCCTCGTCTCTCTGTCCTACGACCGCACCGACGGGACCGTCGACAATTTCGATTTCAAGCAGGCCGACGGATATGCCAAAATAGGGTACGACTTCTCTGACAGATGGCATGCCACCGTCGACTACACGCTGATGAACTTCCGGGGCAACGACCCGATATATCCTACCCTCTCCAACCCCGAGTCGACGGAGATTTACCACCAGAACATCACGCGCGGAGAAGGCGCAGCCACCGTGACTAACAGCTACGGCGCACTGTCCGGCTCGGCACGGATTTATTATAACTATGGCAACCACTTCGTTGACGACCCGCGTCACTTCCACAGCACCGACGACCGCCTCGGAGTAATCCTGTACGAAAGCTTCAGACCCTGGAAGGGCGCCTCGGCTACCGTGGGCTTCGACTTCGACTCGTACTCGGGCGAGATTCCCGTCTCGGGAGGCAACCACCACACCGAAGGCTCCATGAGCACCATCTCGCGGAAAACCATCGTGGAGTACTCACCCTACCTCACGCTCTCGCAGGCACTCCCCGGTGGCATTGCCAATGTCAACGCCGGCCTGCGCATGGCCAACAGCGACAAATTCGACACACAGTGGATTCCGCAATTCGGCTTTTCCATAAATCCCGGCGCCGGCTGGACGCTGAAAGGCAACCTCGCCATGGGCTACCGCAACCCATCGTTCCGCGAGCTGTATCTCTACCGCATGGCCAATCCCGACCTTCAGCCCGAGAAGATGATGAACTATGAGCTTTCGGCCGCAAAATCCTTTTCCCGGTACTTCTCGGCCGAGTTCACCGCCTACTACAGCAAGGGCGACAACATGATACAGACCGTCGACCAGAAAAACCGGAACACCGGCCGCTTCATCAACAAGGGCATAGAACTGTCGGCACGCAGCCATCCTCTGGACAACCTCTGGCTTACGGCCACCTACAGCTACCTGCACACATCGCTCCGCAACCTGACGGGCGCGCCCCGCAACCAGTATTACCTCGGCGCAGAGTGGAGTCCGTGGACATTCCTCAACATTGCGGCCGACCTGAAAGGCGTCGGCGGCCTCTTTGTGGCCGACGGCATCAGCCATCAGAATTACGCCCTCCTGAATCTGAAGGTCACATGGGACATCTGCCACGCCATCGCCGTGTTCACGCGGCTCGAGAACATCACCGACGCCAGCTACACCATAAACCGCGGCTACGAGATGCCCGGATTCACCGCGATGGGCGGCTTCAGGCTCCGCTTCTGAATAATCGGAATTTTTGGCATTTTATGCCGCATTTATCGTAACATCCGGTTACGCCGATGATAATAATTTTGTGAACGAAAAAAACTGAAGTTATGAGAACATACTTAACATTCCTTTTTCTGTTTATTTGCGCGTTTACAATGACCTCCTGCGGCAACGACGAGCCCTCCGCGCCGGACAAGCCCGAGACCGGCGATGTCGGCGACACCGGCAAGCCTGACGATGTCTCGCCCGACGGTGGCAGCAGCGACGGCAAAATCCTCGTGGCATATTTCAGCTGGGGAGGCACCACCGAACGGATGGCTAAAATAATAGCCTCGCAAACCGGCGGCACGCTGTTTGAAATAGAGCCGGTCACGCCTTATCCCACAGCCTACACTCCGACCACGGAAGTGGCCCTCGAAGAGAAAAACGGCAACGCCCGTCCCGCCATCAAAGGCAAAGTAGATAATTGGTCCGATTTCGACACCGTCTTCATAGGTTGCCCGGTATGGTGGTGGACCACGCCCATGATTATCCACACATTCAACGAGAGCTACGATTTCAAGGGCAAGACCGTCGTGCCATTCTGCACCTACGCCTCCACCTACCGCGACGAGACACTGGCCGAAATAGTGAGAATCACCCCCGATGCAAAGCACCTTCAGGGCCTCGGCCTCACAGGCGGACAGATAAACGAAAACCGCGTCGGCTCATGGCTCACCGAGATTCATGTCAAACAAAAGCAATAGACACGATTCAATGGAATACAGAACATTAGGCTTAAGCGGCCTCCGCGTCTCGGCCGTCGGGCTCGGATGTATGGGCATGAGCCACGGCTACGGACTTCCGGCCGACAAGCGCGAAATGTCGCGTCTGCTCGCCGATGCGGTGGATATGGGCTACACGCTCTTCGACACCGCCGAGATATATGGCACGCCGGAAGACCCGCACGCCAACGAAGAACTGCTCGGCGAGGCGCTGCACCCCTACCGCGACAAAGTCGTGCTCGCAACGAAATTCGGTCTGACCTTCGACGACCCGCACGGGGAAGGCCCGCACCCGCTTATTCCCAATTCGAGTCCGCGGGCCATACGCCGCGCGGTGGAAGGCTCGCTGCGCCGCCTGCGCACCGACCACATCGACCTCTATTACCAGCACCGCATCGACCCCGCTGTCGAGCCGGAGACGGTCGCCGAGGTAATGCTTGAGCTTATCCGCGAGGGAAAGATTCTGCACTGGGGCATCTCCGAAGCCAATGAGGAATACCTCCGCCGCGCCCATGCCGTCTGCCGCGTGAGCGCCGTGCAGAACCGCTACTCCATGATGGCACGATGGCACGAGGCACTCTTTCCGACACTTGAAGAACTCGGCATCGGCTTCGTGGCATTTTCTCCGCTTGCCAACGGCCTGCTGACAACCAGCTACGACGCCACATCGAACTTTGACCCGCATTCCGACTACCGCGCGGCCATGCCTCAGTTCCGCAAGGAGAGCTTCAGCCAGAACCGGCAGTTGCTCGACTACGTCCTGCAGCTCGCCGACGAGCATCACGCCACGCCATCGCAGATTTCGCTCGCATGGATGCTCGGCAAGAAGCCGTGGATAGTACCAATCCCCGGCACACGCCATCTGTGCCGCCTCAAGGAAAACGCCGGTGCGCCGGACGTGAAGCTCTCGCAGGAAGAAATAGCCCGCATCGACAGCACTCTCGACGAAATGCCCATGAGCGAGGTGTTCGGCGGTTCAAAAATTCTAAAAAGCAACAGCCTCTGAAATGAAACCCGAAGTAATATGCCACATCATGAGTTCGGTAGACGGCAGGCTCCTGCCGTCGCGCTGGACTCCGCCTTTCGACGGTACCGAACCATCGAAACTCTTCAAACAATATGCCGCCGCAGCGCAGCAGCTCGGAGCCGACGCATGGATGTTTGGCAAAGCCACAGCCCGCGAAGCCTTCCCCTACAAATTCATGCCCAAGAGCGAAAGCCATCCGGCGGCAGGTAAGATACATACAGGCAACCGCAACTCCTCCAGGCTCTTCATAACTGTCGACCCGGACGCCGACATCTTCTATACCTCCGACAAGCTCCGCGGCGACAACATCGCTGTCATACTCGGCACCAACGCCACCGCCGACTATCTCGACATGCTTGAGCAGAAAGGCATATCATATATAGTTCTCGCCGACCCGACCGACCTCGGCGCGGCCATGACAGCCCTGCATGACAATTTCGGAGTGCAGCGAATATCACTCCAGGGAGGCGGCATCATCAACGGCGCCATGCTGGCCGCCGGACTCATCGACGAGCTGAGCCTCGTGATATATCCCGGCATAGACGGACTCACTACGGCTCCGTCCATATTTGAATACCTCGGCGCTGCCGACGAGCATCCCGCGTCAGGGCAGTCGCTGGAACTGCTCTCCTCCGAAACGCTTGCCCACGGCATAGTCTGGATCCGCTATCGCTTTCACCAAAACAATGCATCAAGTATATGAGAATCAAGAAATATAACGCAGTTGCGGCATGTGCAATGATCTGCTCATTGGCTGTATCGGCTCAAAAAACAAATGATATGAACAGCAAACCAATTTTTGAGGAAGTGGCCGTCGAGGACGTCCTTTCCTACAAAGGCAACCCCTACGGCCTGGTGTACAACAACGCCATCATGGCAAACGAGCCGGGCCGGGTGAACATCCACCCCATAGCCTACGACCTCAACGGCATCCGCATCGCCGCCAATGTCTACACGCCCGCAGGCTACGACCCCGCCAAGACATATCCCGCCATTGTGGTAGCACACCCCAATGGTGGAGTAAAAGAGCAGGTGGCAGGCAATTACGCTCAGATTCTCGCCGGCAGGGGTTATATCACCATGGCCTTCGACGCGGCCTATCAGGGAGCCAGCGGAGGCGAACCACGCAACACCGACAAGCCGGCCAACCGCGTTGAGGACATACACCGCGCCGCCGACGTCCTCGCCACATATCCCGGCGTCGATCCGCGGCGCATGGGCATACTCGGCATCTGCGGCGGCGGTGGTTACACCGCCAAGGCCGCGCAGACCGACAAACGTTTCAAGGCCGTAGCCACGCTCAGCCTCTTCAACTCCGGTCTTGTGCGCCGCAACGGATTCCTCGACTCGCAGATCAATCAGGTGCAGGAACGCCTCGCCGACGCATGCGCCGCACGGCAGAAAGAAGCACAGGGCGGCGAGATAGAATACGTAGGCGACATGAGTGGCGTCACGCCCGAGCAGGCCGCCAAGCTGCCCTTCGACCTATACCGCGAGGGTTACGACTACTATCTCGTGAACTATACCCACCCCAACTCGACCTTCCGCTACACCAAGAGCAGTCTGGTCGACCTCATGGGCTGGAACGCCTCGGAGGAGATGTACCTCATCGACAAGCCCCTGCTCATGATTGCAGGCAGCAACGCCGACACACTTTACATGACAGAGCAGTGCTTCAGCAAGGCATCCGGCACCGACAGCAAGGAGATGTTCCTCGTGCCCGGCGCCACCCACATTCAGACCTACTACGTGCCTGAATACGTCACCATAATCAGCGACAAACTCGCTGACTTCTACGGCAAAAACCTCTAAGACATGAATATTTTCAGAACCATTTTAACCACGCTGGCCGTCGCGCTGTCACTCAGCGCATGCGCTTCCAAAGCGGAGCAGGGCAACGCAGCCGGTCAGGCACAAGACGAGAAAGACATGAAATCGGTAATAATCTATTTCACCCATTCCGGCAACACCGAGCTGGCAGCCAAGGAAGTTGCGGCCGCAACCGGTGCTCCCATGATTCGGATTCTTCCCGAGCAGCCCTACAGCTCGGAGGATGTCGACTGGACCAACGAGCAGTCGCGCTGCACACAGGAACATCTCAATCAGACGCTCCGTCCGGCCATCAGGCCCGTCGACATCAATTTCGCCGAGGTTGACACCGTCTTCATCGGCTTCCCCATCTGGTGGCACGAGGAGCCGGCCGTCATACGCACATTCCTCGACAACTACCGCGAGCAGCTGAAAGGCAAAGTGCTCTATCCTTTCTGCACATCCTACGAGAGTCCCATGTCTGAAGCCGATGCCACGCTGCACAAAGGCTATCCCGACTACAACTGGAAAAAGGGTCTGCGCCTGCCGGCCACGCCCGAACAGATCAAAGCATGGATTGAAGAGTGACATAGGGTAGACCCGATAGCCGGGGCGGCGACGAATGGCATTCAGCCACGTCGCCGCCTTATTTTTTCTGCTGCCTTATGATTTGCGACGGCGATATGCCGTATTCGTCCTTGAAGCAGCTGCGGAAGTAGCCGACATCGTTGAATCCGCAGGAATACGCCGCCTCGGACACGTTGCATCCGTCCTTGAGCAGTTCATAGCCTTTCTTGAGCCGTATCTTGCGTATCAGTTCGTTGCCCGACATACCGGTGAGTCCCTTCACCTTGCGGTACAGCGTGGAGTGGCTCATCCCGAGTTCTTCCTGCATGAACGTCATGTCGAGATTGTCCTTGTTGATGTTATCCTCGACAATACCTGCGAATTTCTTAAGGAACATCTCGTCGAGTTTGCTCAGCTTGAGCGCCGTCTCCTCCCGGGGCGCAGGCTGCGCGGTGTCCGCGCGTGACGGCGTGGCGGGCACGTCGCCCTGCACTTTCGACGATATTTTGGCCGCCAGCAGCCTTCTGGATTCGAGGATATTGCTGATACGGTTCATCAGCAGTTTCGCACTGAAGGGTTTTGTCAGGTAGGAATCGGCACCGATCTCATAGCCGAGTTCCTTGTCCCGTATCGAGTCCTTGGCCGTCAGCAGTATGACGGGGATATGGCTGGTGGCGATGTCCTCCTTTATGCTCCGGCACAGCTCCATGCCGTCCATCACCGGCATCATGATGTCGCTCACTATGACGTCCGGCACATGCCGCCTGGCAAGTTCAAGACCGTCCCGGCCGTTGGACGCGGTGAATATGCGGTATTTCGACTCCAGCGAGGAGCTTATGTAGTCTCTTATATCGTCGTTGTCCTCTACCACAAGCACAGAAATACGTCGGTCGGAATCCTCGGCCTGAGGCTGAACCTCCGGAGCGCCGCCATCCGCGTCATCGCTTTCCTTGTGCAGCGCGTCGGGATAAGTGTTGTCGGCATCAAGCCGGAAGATGAACACTGTGCCCTTACCTACCTTGCTCTCCACCGACAGGCTTCCATGATGCAGGTCGGCAAGCGAGCGCACCAGTGCCAGCCCTATACCGGTGCCGGATGCCTGATGTTTGCCCTCAGCCTGGTAGTAGCGGTCGAATATATGCGGAAGCGCTTTCTCGTCAATGCCGTATCCTGTGTCCGACACCGCTATCTGCACATACCTTTTGTCATCCAGTCCCACCATCGTCAGGTCGAGGGTTATAGAGCCCTCCGGCGTGTACTTCACGGCGTTGCTCAGGAAATTATTAAGGATAGTGTGGATGACGTCGCTGTCAAAATATATTTCGGGAATATTTTTGTCGATATTCAGACTTATGCTGACTTTATCGTTATGGTTCAGCTCTTTGTAGCGCAGGCCTATCTCGGTGACGACAGTAGCAATCTGTCCCTTGGCTACGGCGAGGCGCCGGTTCTGCGTCTCCGTTCTGCGGAATTCAAGAATTTGATTTATAAGGTTCAGCAGCCGTGTGGCGCTCGCATGTATGGTTTCTATGCGGTTCCTGTAGGCTGCCGGCAGCTGGCTGTCGGCCACAAGGTCCTCCAGCGGGCCGAGTATAAGGGTGAGAGGAGTGCGCAGCTCATGCGTGATGTTTGTGTAGAAGCGCAGCCGTTCGTTGTTCAGCTGCTGCTCGTCGATACTCTTTCGGCGCTCCATCTCAAGCGAGCTTTTCAGCATAAGGCGGTGCTTGTAGATGCGTATCACGAAGAATATCAGCGCCGCAGCCATCAGCGCGTACAGCAGCTTGGCGTACCATGTCAGCCATATCGGCGGGGTGACGACTATGACAAGCGACGCCACGTTGGCCTCGCTCCAGTCGCGGTTGCGCAGGCGTGCGCGCACCTTGAACACGTATCTGCCCGGCGACAGATTGCGCAGGGTAGCCTCATGCTCGCGCCCTGACATCACCCAGTCGTTGTCAAGTCCTTCCACCATGTAGGAGTATTCGGCAATCCGGCTCTGTGAATAATCCGGGACGGAAAACACTATTCTGAGCGAATTCCTGTTGTACGGAATCTTTATCTCGCCCGATGTGCCCGGACCCGCGACCGTGGGCTGCTCCTTGGGGCTGAGTACGTTCATACACTCCACGATGCGCACAGGCACACGTTCCTCGGCCTTGGGGAAATGTTCGGGCCAGAAGCTGCATATGCCGTTCAGAGAGCCGAAATACAGCCTTCCGTCAGGAGTGCGGCAGGCGGCTCGGTCCATGAACGTGCTGTATGGCAGGCCGTCGCGCCTGTCGTAATTCTCGATTTTGGAAGTACTCCTGTCGAGTTTGGCAATACCGTTGTTGGTGCAGAACCATATGTTGCCGGCACTGTCCTCGTGCAGCGAACGGATATGGATGTCGTTCAGTCCCGATTCATACCCGTAGGAAACTATGTTGTGCGGATCGGACATATCGGCTATATGGCTGAGGCCGTCCACGCCGGCCACCCACAAGCCGTTTTCCGAATCCACGAACAGCTGCTTGACGGCATTGGAACTCAGGCCGTGATCGCTGTCGAGATGGTCCACACGATTGCCGTTTCTGTCGAAAATGAAGATTCCGTCGCCATAGGTTCCTATCCACAGCCGGCCCCGGCGGTCGGCCACAATGCCGTTGGGATTGAGCCATGCGGTCTCGGTTGTCAGTCTTTCGTTCTTGCGCAGCTCTCCGTCGGCATACTCCCACAGGCTGCCCTGCATCCCGATATAGACCTTGCCGTCAGGCATCACCGCAAAGCAATTGGCATAGTTGTTATTGTCAGGCCGACTTATGCGCCTCACGTTGCCGCCGGCTATGTCGAGGCTCAGTATGCCGTCCTCGAAGGAACTCAGCAGCATTTCGTCGCCGATGCGTATCATGGCGCAGATATAGCCGCGCGGACTCTTCAGATGCGGCGACAGGCTGTAGGTGCGACGCAGCTTATTGCCTTCGAACACCACAACCTCGTTCTGGCCGCCGCCCCACACGCACCCGTCGCTGTCGGTATATAGCGACCACACGGGCTTGCCCTTGACGTAGTTGTTCTCCGTCGTGCAGTACGGCAGCAATCCGAACTCGGGCTGCGAACGGCTGATAAAATCGATACCATCGCTGATATTGCCTATCCACATATTGCCGAACGAATCCTGAAATATATCGTGGATATTGGCCGACGACAGTCCGTCGGGACCGCCGTCGGAGGGAAGCGCCACCACATTCAGCCTGTCGGGATTGGAGAACGACAGGTCGCGGATGTCGAGAATACTGATACCGCCCAGATTGCTGCCTATCCACAGCATGCCGTCCTTCGACTCTGTGATGGCATATATGTTTTTGCATGACACGGCGTCCTGTTCGTTCCTGCCGCAAGGCAATGTCGTGAACTCGTGCGTGACGGGGTTGAACAGCGCGAGCCCCTGGTCCGTCCCGACCCATATATTGTCATATCGGTCAATGTATATCACCCTCACGTTATTGCCGGGAAGGCTTTTGTCATCGCCCGGACGATGCATGAAATTGCTGACCTTTCCGGTCTTGAAGTCCACGACGCTGAAACCGTAGGCGTCATGACCGATGTAAAAATTGCCCCTGCCGTCCTCGGCAATACATCCGAACGCCATGGGCAGACCGGGCAGCTCGTCCTTGCGGAAGACCTCGAACTCGCCTGTCTCCGGCTTATATCTCATTATGAAATTGTAATGGTTCACAATGTATATTGAGCCGTCCGAGCCGTGCATCATATCCACGATGTTGACACTCCCGAGATTCTCCGGCAGCCGCAGGTCTACAAACTGCTGTGTCCTGCAGTCGAGGACATCGAGCCCTTTCATCGAGCCGACCCACAGCCTGTCGGTATCGGCGTTGTAGAGCAGCTTGTTGATGGAATTGCCCTTCAGCGACGTGTTCCTCTCGCTGAACAGCTTGAAATTCTCGCCGTCGAAGCGGTTGAGGCCCGCCACAGTCCCTATCCATACAAACCCGTGGCCGTCCTGCGTGATATCGGTAATGAAATTATTCGACAGACCGTCCTCCAGCCCGATATGCTCTATTGCGAAAGACGGCGTGTCCGGCTCCGCGCCCGAGGCGGCGAGGGCGGATATCGCCATACATACTATGAAGATGAATCTCATGGTATATTATGAATCGTTAACAGTATTACAAATGTACAAAAAAAACGGATACCGCGCCGCATCCCCGGCCGGCAATGAACTATACGTCCCGCATGATTGAACTATTTGCCACCCGTACAGCCTGGAATACAGCATGGTGGAAACTGCATGCTGACATATTTATACCCCATATATGAGCTATATTTCTTCACGTATATCACCATATATATCTAATTTTGCAGCAGAAATTTTAATTTCTTTAAACTAATATTAACCATGAACTCACATTTTATGTGCAAAAGAACACTGTATGCAGCTGCGATGTTGTGTGCGGGATTCTTTGTCTTTGAGCCTAATGTGATGAACGCTCAGGGCAATGCCCAATCCATCGCTGCAAGCCAGCAAAAAATCACGGTGACGGGCGAGGTCAGCGATGCTGAAGGCCCGCTGATCGGTGTCAGCGTCCGTGAAAAGTCCAATCCTCAGAACGCCGTCGCCACCGACTACGACGGCAAGTTCTCGATATCCGTGCCCAAAGGCGCAGTCCTCCTTATAAGCTATGTAGGCATGAAAGAGCAGGAGGTCACCGCCGACGGCCAGCCCCTTGCCATCACCATGGAGCCCAGCTCCGACCTGCTCGACGAAGTGGTCGTCGTCGGCTTCGGCACTCAGAAGAAAGTGAACCTCACAGGCTCCGTGAGCGTCGCCGACCAGAAAGCGCTCAAGGAACGCCCCGTAGTAAGCGCCGCACAGGCCCTCCAGGGTGTGGTTCCCGGCCTGCAGATCAACAACGCCAACGGTAAGCTCGAGACCAACGCATCCATTCAGATTCGCGGCAACGGCACCATCGGCGACGGCTCCAGCGGCAGCCCTCTCATTCTTATCGACGGCATGGAAGGCGACATCAACGCCCTCAACCCGCAGGACATCGAAAGCATCTCCGTGCTCAAGGACGCTGCGGCCGCTTCCATCTACGGTAGCCGCGCACCTTTCGGCGTGATTCTCGTCACCACCAAGAAGGGTGCCCAGGGCAAGCCCACCATCAACTACAACAACTCGTTCCGGTTCAGCAACCTCGTCAACCGCAACCACACGATGGATTCCTACCGTTTCGCCCTCTTCATGGACGACAACTGCATGAACACGCCCGGCTGGGGACCCCACATCTCCACCGGTACCATCGAGAAGATTCTCGCCTACCAGCAGGGAACATACGACCCCGACGGCGACGGCATCTTCGACCCGCTGCTCACCATGGAGGCTCAGAACGGCAACTGGCAGGACGGTCCCTACCACAACCGCGGATGGGCCAACACCGACTGGTACGACGCCATCTACAAGAATCACAGCTTCTCGCAGGAACATAACCTCAGCGTAAGCGGAGGCACCGAGAAAATCAACTACTATTTCTCGGCCAACTTCCTCGACAACGACGGCATGCTCGCATGGGGCAACGAAGGCCTCAAGCGCTACACCATCACCGGCAAATTCAACGTCGACATAACCGACTGGATGCAGTTCGGCTTCTCACACCGCTGGGTACGCCGCGACTACGTGCGCCCCTCCAAGCTCACCGACGACCTCTACAAGAACCTCGGACGCCAGGGCTGGCCCGTGATTCCCATCTACGATCCCAACGGCAACATCTTCGACTGCCCCTCGCCCATCAACGGACTTGAGAACGGCGGCGACGACCGCACGCAGACCGACCGCAACTACACTCAGCTCAACCTCATCTTCCGTCCTCTCAAAGGATGGGACATCCACGCCGAGTTCAACTATTCGGTCTACTCCAACATGCGCCACTGGGACACACAGAAGCTCTACGGCTACGACGTGGACGGCAACCCCTTCGAGGTGTCAAGCGGAAGCCATGTGCATGAAGAGTACACCCGCGAGAATTTCCTGAACCTCAACATCTACTCCAACTACGACTGGAAGCTCAACGAGAAGAACAACTTCCACTTCATGCTCGGTTTCCAGACTGAGAACATGAAGCAGACAGGCTTCGGTCTCCAGCGCGACGGCATTCTCATCCCGGGCCTCCCCGAAGTTGACCTCACCACCGGCATCGGCAGCGACGGCAAGCCCGCCACGCCAAGTGTGAACGGCGGACGCAACCAGTGGGACACCGCCGGCTTCTTCGGACGCATCAACTACAACTACGACAGCCGCTACCTCTTCGAGGCCAACCTCCGCTACGACGGCACCTCGCGCTTCCGTCAGGACCGCCGCTGGATATGGCTCCCCTCTGTCTCCTTAGGCTGGAACATCGCCAACGAAAAGTTCTGGGAAGAGCTCACCCCCGTATGCAACAACCTCAAGCTACGCGCATCCTACGGCGTGCTCGGCAACCAGAACATCACCAACTGGTACCAGACATACCGCACACTCGACATCAAGCCCAACAACGGCAACTGGCTGCAGGGCGGAACGAAACCCGCCACCGTGGATTTCCCGGCACTCATAAGCCGGCTCCTCACCTGGGAGAAAATCTACAACTACAACTTCGGTCTTGACTGGGGTCTGTTCAACAACCGCCTCACCGGCAGCTTCGAGTACTTCATCCGCGACACCAAGAACATGGTCGGCCCCTCTGTCGAGCTCCCCAACATTCTCGGTACCGACGTGCCCAAGACCAACAACTGCAACCTCCGCACACACGGCTGGGACTTCGAGATCGCATGGAACGACCGTCTGCCCTTCGGCATGACCTACGGCGCACGCTTCGTGCTCTCCGACGCCCGCACCAAAATCACCAAGTACCAGGGCAACCTCACCAACGACGTAAGCAAATACATCGAAGGACGCTATATCGACGAAATCTTCGGCTACGAGACCCTCGGCATGGCCAAGAGTGTAGAGGAATATGAAGCATACCTCGACCAGCTCGACGCCAACTATACCGCCTTCCACGGCCACGCTCCCGCCACACCCCGTCAGGGCATGGACGTCCTCGGCAAGGACTACGGCGCAGGCGACATCATGTACAAGGACCTCAACGGCGACGGCGTCATCAACGGCGGCGACGGCACCATAAACAACCTCGGCGACCGCAAGCTCATAGGCAGCCGTCAGCCACGCTACATGTTCTCGCTCGACCTCAACGCCGCCTACAAGGGCTTCGACCTCCGCGTCTTCTTCCAGGGCGTAGGCAAGCGCGATTACTTCCAGGGCGACACAGGCTCCGGCGACTACGAAGGACGTTCCTACTTCTGGGGCTCTTACGACAACATGTGGAACATGCAGGCTCTCGCTCCCCACTACGACTACTTCCGCGACGAGAACACCTGGTCCGTGCAGCAGGGCTATGCCGACGTCAACTACGACGCTTACTTCCCCCGCCCCACATGCGCCAACAACAAGAACCGTCAGGTGCAGACACGCTACCTCCAGGACGCTTCCTACATCCGTCTGAAGAACCTCCAGGTGGGCTACACACTCCCCGCTAAACTGACAAGCAAGGCCGGTTTCAACAACGTACGCATCTACTTCTCCGGCGAGAACCTCTGGACCGGCACCAGCCTCCACAAGCTCTTCGACCCCGAAACCATCGGCAGCAGCCAGGGCGGCGCCGCTTACCCGCTGTCGCGCACCTATTCCTTCGGCATCAGTCTCACCCTTTAACTCCATGCAGCTACAATGAAAAACCATATATTGATGTATGCAGGCCTGCTGGCCGTCTGCGGCATGGCGGCTTCCTGCAACGACTATCTCGACAAAGAGCCGCTGTCCAAAGTGTCGCCCGAGCAGTACTTCAACGACGAAGGCTCGCTCCAGACCTACTGCAACAACCGCTACTCCGACATCCTGCCCGGCCACTCGCAGTGGAGCTACGGCCTCTACGGCGAGGACAAGAACACCGACATGCAGTCGTCCATCTACCCCGACGGCAAGTACCAGGACAACGAGTGGCGCACCGACCAGAACAACGGCAACTACGAGTGGAAGCACATCAACACGGTCAACTACTTCTTCGACCAGGTGCTCCCCAAGTACGAAGCCGGAACCATCACCGGCAACAAGGACAACATCGATCACTACATCGGCGAGATGTATTTCTTCCGCGCCTATGAATACTTCAAGCGCCTGAAGATGTTCGGCGACCTGCCCATCGTCACCACATGCCTCCCCGAGCAGCTCGACGCCCTCACCGACGCCAGCAAGCGCAGCCCCCGCAACGAGGTGGCACGATTCATCCTCGACGACTGCCAGCGCGCCTACGACCTCATGCGCAACACCAAGATGGCCACGACACGCATCAACGCCAACACCGCCATGCTCCTCAAGAGCCGCGTGGCACTCTACGAAGGCACCTTCGAGAAAAACTTCGCAGGCACGGCATTCGTGCCCGGCACCGCCGAGTGGCCCGGAAAGGACAAGGACTACAACAGCGGATTCGCCTTCAAGTCCGGCTCGGCCGAGGCTGAGTGGAAATTCTTCCTCCAGACAGCCGTCGAGGCAGCCGACATCGTCGCCGCCGAGGCCATGGGCTCGCTCACGCACAACACCGGCATCGTGCCCCAGGACAACGGCAAATCCCTGGCCGATTACGAAGCCGAGAACCCCTGGCTCGCCATGTTCGGCTCCCTCAACCTCAGCAAATATCCCGAGGTGCTGCTGTGGCGTCAGTACAGCGACGCGCTCGGCGTCAACCACAACGTCGTCGTCCAGGCTCAGAAAGGCAATCAGGGCCAGGGCACTACCCGCGGTTGCGTCGACGGTTTCACAATGGCCGACGGCCTCCCCATCTACGCATCGGCCGACTACAAGGGCGACAACACCATCCACAACGTGCGCGATGGACGCGATCCGCGCCTCGTCGTCCTCCTGAAGGAGCCCGGACAGAAAAACGTGCTCATACCCAATACCGACGGTACGCACGCCAATCCCGTCGAAGGTATTCCCGCTTTCTGGGAAGGCAGCGACGAGCAGAAGTACTCCACGGGCTATGCACTGCGCAAAGGCAACACTCCCGACCAGGGCGAATGCGGCAACGGCAAGGCATCCACAGGCTGCCCCGTCTTCAGAAGCGTAGAAGCCATGCTCAACTACATCGAGGCATACTATGAGCTCTACGGCAACCTCGGCGGCAACTGCGACACCTACTGGCGCGCAGTGCGCAGCCGCCACGACGGACTCGAGCCCGACTACCGCATCACCATCAACGCCACACGCATGAACGAGGAAGCGAAAGGCGACTGGGGCGCATACACCGCCGGACAGACAGTCGACGCCACACGCTTCAATATCCGCCGCGAGCGCCGCTGCGAACTCATCGCCGAAGGCTTCCGCTGGGACGACCTCGTGCGCTGGCGCGCGCTCGACCAGCTCTGCTCCACTCCCGGCTTCCACATCGAAGGATGCCATATCTGGAATGCAGGCGACGAAATGATCAAGTATCTCGCACAGTTCGGCAGCGGCGACGATGCCGACCCCGCCAAGCTCAAGGCCAAGCTCGAAGGCGTCCTGTCGCATGCATCCGAGAGCGAGTATGTGCGTCCCCACCGCAGCAACAACAGCAACAAAGTGGTGAACGGACTCACATGGCACATGGCACACTATCTGCAGCCCATGCCCATCAAGCAGATGATGCTCACCGCCCCCGACGGCTCCACCGTGGCCGACTCGCCCCTCTACCAGAATCCCTACTGGCCGTCCGAGCCCAACGCTCTGGCAGTCAAATAATCCGGAATCTCAAAGGTAAATAGATTGTTTTGGTAATATGCAGCCGGGCTTCCGCCCATCGGAAGCCCGGCTTTTTAACTTGATGTACAAATGAAACTGCTGTACTTCCTGCTCACGCTGATTCTGCTCCCGTCCGCGGCATCCGCCGCCGCACACTCCGCGCCTCTGTACAACGGAGGAGAATGGTACGACACCGACGGACACCGCATCAACTGCCACGGAGGCAATATCATAAAAACCGACTCGCTGTACTACTGGTATGGCGAACACCGGCCGGGGTTCGATGCCCCGTACCAGAAAGGCGTGGCATGCTACTCCTCTCCCGACCTCGTGAACTGGAAAAACGAAGGCATTGTGCTCCCCGTCGTCAGCGATACGGCAAGCGTCATGCAGAGAGGATGCACCATCGAGCGCCCCAAGGTGGTCTATTGCCCGCGCACCGGGAAATACATGCTGTGGTTCCACCACGAGCTGAAAGGCCGGGGCTACGCCGCGGCCCACGTGGCCGTAGCGGAAAGCTGCTCACCCACAGGCCCGTTTAAGTTCCTTTATTCTCAGAGAGTGAATCCCGGCCGCTACCCCCTCAATTTCGACAAAAGATTCAAAGGCCGCAAATGGGACGCAGCCGGCGCCGAATGGTGGACTCCCGAATGGCGGCAGGCCGTGAACGAAGGCATGTTTACGGAGAGAGACCGCCGCGGCGGACAGATGTCGCGCGACATGACGATATTTGTCGATGACGACGGCACAGCCTACCACATCTACTCGTCCGAGGAGAACGCCACATTGCAGATTGCCGAACTCACAAAGGATTATGCGCGCCACACAGGCCGATACATCCGCATCTTCCCGACAGGGCTCAACGAGGCTCCCGTCGTTTTCAAGAAAGACGGCAAGTACTGGATGATCTGCTCCGGATGCACCGGCTGGGCGCCTAACGAGGCACGGATGTTTTCAGCCGACGACATTATGGGAGAATGGACCGAACACCCCACCCCGTTCGCGGGCCGGGGACGGGAAACCACATTCGGCGCTCAGGGCGCGTTCCCCCTCACGGTCGGCGGCAGGATTTATTTCTTCGCCGACGAGTGGCGTCCCGGATGTCTCGCCGACTCCAGGTACAAGTGCTGGCCCGTGGAATTTGATGCCGACGGCACTCCCGTAATCAAGAATGTGGAAATCGCCCCCGCACTGAACAAAACTCCTGACGGCAAAAAACTCGTCTGGAGCGATGAATTCAACCACGACGGACCACTCGACAGCCTCTGCTGGAATTTTGAAAGCGGATTCGTGCGCAACCATGAGGACCAGTGGTATCAGCCCGAAAACGCTTACTGCAAGGACGGCCTTCTCGTGCTTGAGGCGCGCAAAGAGAATCGCCCCAATCCCCTTTACCGTGAAGGCGCGCAGGACTGGCGCGCCGCCCGCCCCGCAGTCGGTTTTACATCCGCCTCCGTAAATACCCGGGGCAAAAAGGAATTCCGTTACGGCACCCTCGAAGTCCGCGCACGCATACCGGTTGCCTCCGGAGCGTGGCCGGCCATCTGGACCCTGGGAAAAGACATGCCCTGGCCCTCCTGCGGCGAAATTGACGTCATGGAGTATTACCGCATCGACGGCGTCCCCCATATTCTTGCAAATGCAGCATGGGGCAACGACACGCCTGACGCCGCCGTATGGAACAGCAAGACCGTCCCGTTTGAGAAATTCCTCGAAAAAGACCCGGACTGGGCCTCCCGGTTCCACATCTGGCGCATGGATTGGGATGAAGATTACCTCAGGATATTCCTCGACGGCGAACTTATAAACGAAGTCGCACTGGATGGTACCCGCAACGGCAGCATCGGCAACGGCTCCAATCCCATGCGCCAGCCCCATTACGTCCTGCTTGACCTCGCCCTCGGCGGCGACCACGGCGGCGCAATCGCCGACGACACTCTGCCCATGAGATACGAGATAGATTATGTGAGAATTTATCAGTAAAAGGCCGGTTATCCATACCGGACAAAACATAACAACACATCATAATGAAACTGTTCAGAATACTTTTTTTGACAATGGCCGTTGTCTTGCTGGCGGCGCCACAGGCCATCAGTGCCCGCGACATCGTCCCGGGCGACGTATGGCTCGACACGTCGGGCAACCCTATCAATGCCCATGGTGGCGGTATCCTCTACCATAACGGTAAGTATTACTGGTACGGCGAGTATAAGAAAGGCGAGACCGTGCTGCCCGAATGGGCCACATGGGAGTGCTACCGCACCGACGTCACCGGTGTGGGTTGCTACTCCTCCCCGGACATGGTCGACTGGACCTTCGAAGGCATAGTCCTCCCCGCCGTACCCGACGATTCTTCCCACGACCTGCACCCCTCCAAGGTACTGGAGCGTCCCAAAGTCGTCTACAATGCCGGGACAGGCAAATTCGTAATGTGGGCACACGTCGAGAGCGCCGACTACAGCAAGGCCGCCGCAGGCGTCGCCGTCAGCGACTCACCCACCGGACCCTTCACCTACCTCGGCTCATTCCGGCCAAACAACGCCATGAGCCGCGACCAGACCGTGTTTGTCGACGATGACGGCAAGGCATATCAGTTCGCATCCTCCGAGAACAATCAGACTCTCTACATCAACGAGCTGACCGACGACTATCTGCGCCCCACCGGACGCTTCACACGCAACTTCATCGGCATGTCGCGCGAGGCGCCCGCCGTCTTCAGGCATGACGGACGATACTACATGCTCTCCTCCGGATGCACCGGCTGGGACCCCAACCAGGCACAGCTGGCCGTGGCCGATTCCGTCATGGGACCGTGGACCGTCATCGGAAACCCCTGCACCGGCACCGATGCCGACAAGACATTCTACGCCCAGAGCACCTACGTGCAGCCCGTCCACGGCAAGAAGGACTGTTACATTGCCATGTTCGACCGCTGGAACAAGACCGACCTCGAGAACTCCCGCTACGTATGGCTCCCCATGTCGTTTGACGGCGGCAAAATCACGATTCCATGGCGCGACAGCTGGAGCATGGACGAGTTTCAGGACCGCCCGCGCTTCGAGGCCGGCGACGGCACCTTCTTGCTCAACGGCAGGCCGTTCGTAGTAAAGGCGGCCGAGCTGCACTATCCGCGCATACCCCGCGAATACTGGGAGCAGCGCATACAGCTCTGCAAGGCCCTCGGCATGAACACAGTGTGCCTCTACGTATTCTGGAACGCCCACGAGCCGAAGCCCGACAGCTTCGACTTCACCGGGCAGAACGACCTCCGCGAGTTTGTCCGCCTCTGCGACAAGAACGGCATGAAGGTAATCCTCCGTCCCGGCCCTTACGTCTGCGCCGAGTGGGAGATGGGAGGCCTCCCCTGGTGGCTGCTGAAAAAGAAAGACATCAGGCTCAGGGAGTCCGATCCCTATTTCCTTGAACGCGTCGACAAATTCCAGAAAGCGGTGGCCGGGCAGGTCGGCGACCTCACCGTGGCCGACGGCGGACCCATCATCATGGTGCAGGTGGAGAACGAATACGGCTCCTACGGCATCGACAAGCAGTACGTCTCGCAGATACGCGACATGCTGCGCGGAAATTTCGGCAAGGATGTCACCCTGTTCCAGTGCGACTGGTCGTCCAACTTCCTCAACAACGGGCTCGATGACCTTATCTGGACAATGAACTTCGGCACAGGCGCCAACATCGACCAGCAGTTCGCAAAACTGAAAGAGGTGCGTCCGACATCTCCGCTGATGTGTTCCGAGTTCTGGAGCGGATGGTTCGACAAATGGGGCGCGAATCATGAGACACGTCCCGCCGACGACATGATTGCCGGCATCGACGAAATGCTCTCAAAAGGCATCTCCTTCAGCCTCTACATGACTCACGGAGGAACCAACTGGGGCCACTGGGCCGGCGCCAACTCCCCCGGCTTCGCACCCGACGTCACATCCTACGACTACGACGCTCCCCTCAGCGAGTCCGGACAGGTCACGCCCAAATATCACGCACTGCGCGCTACCCTCGCAAAGTACATGGACGGCGAAAAGCAGTTCCCCGTGCCCGCCACGATAAAACCCGTCGCAGTCAAAGCCTTTGAGTTCACCGAAGTCGCTCCCCTCTGGGATAATCTGCCGCAGCCGAAGACCGACGCCGGCATAAAGACCATGGAGGAATACGACCAGGGCTTCGGCTCCATCCTTTACCGCACCGCCCTGCCGGAGCTGGCATCTCCCGCCCTCCTCACCGTCAGCGACGCCCACGACTTCGCTCAGATATTCATCGACGGCCGGTACATAGGCACGCTCGACCGCCGCAACGGCGAGAAAGAACTCCCCATTCCCGCATGCCGCAAAGGCGCGCAGCTCGACATCCTTGTCGAGGCCATGGGACGAATCAATTTCGGCCGGGCCATCAAGGACTTCAAGGGCATCACCGGCAATGTCACCGTAACCGTGGAAAAAGACGGCCACAAATGGGTGGACGAACTGCACGGCTGGCAGGTCTTCAATATCGAGGACACATACGACACCTATGCGGCAATGGACTTCAGACCCATCACCCACGAGATGAAGAACGCCGACGGCCGCCTGCCCATGGGAGCCTATCGCGCCACTTTCCACGTACGCAAACCATCCGACACCTTCCTCAATTTCGAGACGTGGGGCAAAGGCCTGGTCTACGTCAACGGCCACCCCATGGGACGCATCTGGGAAATCGGCCCCCAGCAGACACTCTACATGCCCGGCTGCTGGCTGAAAAAAGGAGAGAACGAGATTATAGTGTTCGACATCCTCGGGCCGCGCGAAGCCGTCAGCGAAGGACTCACGGCTCCGAAACTCGACCAGCTCCTCGTTAAAAAACGCCGCACCCACCGCGAACCCGGACAGGCGCTCGACCTCTCTGCCGAGAAACCCGTCGCCTCCGGTGCCTTCAGGCCCGGCAACGGCTGGCAGCAGGTATCCTTCACCTCCCCCGTCCGTGGCCGCTACGTATGCATCGAGGCTCTCGACGCCATCGACGGCAAAGAGACAGCCGCCATCGCCGAAATGTACCTTCTCGACGGCAAAGGCGAACGCCTGTCCCGCGAGCCCTGGACAGTACTCTACGCCGACAGCGAAGACATGGACGGCGTAAACCGGTCGGCCGACAAGACATTCGACCTCCAGGAATCGACCTACTGGCAGACCGTCCCCGCCGTGCCCTTCCCCCACTCCATCGTCATTGACCTCGGCAGCACGCGCGACCTCTCCGGCTTCCAGTACCTCCCCCGCATGGAGTCAGAAGTTCCCGGCGCCATCCGCCGCTACCGCATCTACGTAAAAGAAGCACCCTTCAAATACTGATTCTCCACATCAATCCACCCACCGGAGGCTGCGCCCGCAAGCGCAGCCTCCTTTTTTATCCCATATATTAACATCCCCGAAAAAAAATTATTACTGTCCGGTAAAACGCTTTAAGATACGATATACTATATATTAACCTACATATATGCCCTATTCATCGGTGATTACCCGCCGCATGGCGGGTAAAATCCGGTTAGCCGCGGATTTAGGCGCACAGCGCCGTATC
>PPYF01024637.1_pt1 | contig 47108 bp, 54 predicted proteins | sample 1559871 | NCBI WGS metagenome assembly PPYF01 (sample SAMN08240021, study PRJNA423297) | Human gut metagenome, whole genome shotgun sequencing project.
ATCGGCTCTGCCCATTTGTAACTATTCACAAATCTTATATCAGTTTTTAACGTTTACACAAAACTTGAAACGGTCTCCATGAGTTACATTGGATGTGCTAATAAACATCACATAAATTCATTTACAGCCATCCGCGAAGCGTTAAATGGGAATCCGGATATTATCTTTGGATGATAGGGGGTTCTGAACAGTTACTACAAATCATAACATATTCCTCATCATTTTCATCAACAATTTCAAATCCTATCTTCCTATACATACGGACAGCATAATTCATCTTTTGAACTGATAATGATGCTTGTTTATATTCTTCTATCCTGACTATCAGACCACTGTTCTTTTGTAAGATAAGTAAAGTGCTCCGTTCTAACATCTCCCATAAGTGCACAGGGTTTATTTTCTTCCGTATGATGATATTTGAATCCACATTTTTCCTGACAGCGTTTTGATTTTTCATTTCCGTCATAATATCCGCACCACATAGCACTACAACCCAAATCTAAAAAAGCATGCTTCTGTAAAGCTCGAACCGCTTCGGGAATCAAGCCCTGCCCCCAGTATGGAACACCTATCCAATATCCAATTTCTATTTCATCATCAGCTGCTTTTGTGTGCGACTGCGCTGGCGGAGTCAATCCGATACTTCCAATTGCAACATTATCTTCTCTTAAACACACTGCATATGTTTCATCTGCTGCCAAAACACTTTTGATGATTTCTCTGCTATTCTCTACACTTGTATGTACTGGCCATCCTGCTATAGGCCCCACCTCTGGATTTTTTGCATATTTATATAAACTCTCTGCATCATCCTCTTTCCAGGAACGAAGTATTAATCTCTCAGTTTCTAATGTCATAACCTACTCCTTTACCAACTGCTTTCTAATTATAATTTGTGATCGAATCAAATACGACCGGGGACATTTTAACAATCCGGCTCCACACTCGAATTCCCTGATAAGCATACAGAATTACATTAACAATCTCATCAATTTCCGCTGTATTGAACTCATCTCTTGAAATACCATATGCAATAAGATCTGACCATTTCTGCACTCCAACTTGATTATAGTGATTCATCATATCGTTAGAACAAGTACAAGCATATTCATACATCATCTCATAAATTGTGATTCTGTCATCCCAACAAACAGGAATTGAGATTTCACCTGTTTTAAGAGATTTAATAACTGTTATATTTTGTTATTAAATTCTCCGCAATCCCTTGAAAACACTGGATTTATCGCAGTTGAGCTTTCCCTTAGACTTTCCCTTATGTTATATCTTCCCATATGGATTTACGAACTCTGATAAGGGAAAAAACAAGGGAAAGAAAATTCTCTAAACAGTATAACACAAAATGAAAACGACATGGTGAACTGATTGAAATGCTTCTGCTCATATCTCCATTTACATTTTATTATTTCTACAATTTAGAAATTTGCACTATTATTTGTAAATGGAGATTGATTCATCTAAAATTATTTTATTGTCGACTGTATTTTACTGCTTTCACGACTGTCTCAATGCCATTAATTGTTAATGCCAAAATGATGATTGAGAGAAATACCTTATTAAAATGTATAAAAACATGTGAAATAACTTCTGCATCCGTTCCAAATAACTGCTCAATACCATCAAAAAATCCACTATTCATAATCCTATCATTTAACAGCCAAATGCTTGTTAATGCTCCATCAATAATATTGGTGATAATGGTAACAAGCATCACCCTTTTGGTATAGCTGCCATCAATAAGTCTTACACTGTCCCTTGTAACACCCAAAATTCCAAATGCCAGAATGAAATACCATGTTTGTCTGATATATTCTAAATTAAAAAGTGGTTCATACACACCTACCCCATTTTTTACAAATGCAATGCATAAAATCTGTGGGCATACAAGAAATACAAGAGTGAAGATAACCGAAAAAACAATTCCTACAATCGCATCTGCTTTTGAAATTCTATTAGACTTTTGTGGAACAGGAGGCAAATTATCTATTCCATTATTTAACCCATCCACCTTAATTCCTTTTTTATAAAAGAATGCAAATAATAATGTCACAAATGCAAATCCTGTCAATATACCGCCAAAAATCCCACCGATGGTTCTATAGATAGCTATATACCAGATTGTGTGCGATGTTAATGCTGCCATGATTTGAGCAAGTAGCATTCCACCACTGATGCACACTGTCACAATTTTCAATACATACACATATAAACTGTAATATGGCTGTCCAATCAAACAATCCTGTGTTTCACCTTTATATTTCGAAGCAAGCTCATCCGGGGTTCCCAGTTCCGTTAGAACAACTTTGATATCACGCTCAGTTGGAATAACATCCTCACATCGTTCCTCCAACATATCTTGTATGATCGTCTCTAATTCCGCCGCCACGTCTTTTTTCATGGCAGATTTCATATGTTTCGTAACTGCATAAATGTATCTGTCGATCAAATCATTTTTTACCATCTATTCTTCCTCCATTAAAACATTGATTGACTGAGAAAACTTTTTCCAGTGCTCTTTAATCTTTTTATAAACCAGCTTCCCATCTTCTGTGATGATATAATACTTTCTTGGCTTCGTTGCCTCAGTTTCCCATTCACTTTTTAGCAGACCTTGACTCTCTAGTCTTCTCAGTAGAGGATATAATGTATTGCCTTCTATCGAAATACCTTTCCCTTCTAATTCCTTTACCAACGAATATCCATACATTGGTTTATTTAATTGTGCTAACACTACCATGATGAGTGTGCCTCGTCTGAATTCTAAAATTAATCCTGAAACAATTTCATCACAATTCATCCAATGCCCTCCCTTCAGTATCCTTTATTTAAATCCACTGTGTTTATTGCACTATATTGTGTGCCGCACACTATATGCTTTACAAAGTATACTGTGTATCGCACAGTATGTCAATAAGTTTATCCTTTGCATTTTAAGTTTTGCATCGCTACCATTGTTTATAGCTCCCATTAACAAACTGTAGACGCACCCAAAGGTATGGTTGCATGGGCAAAAGAAAATGTAGCTTCTTCCGGATTATCTGGCAAGCCAATCGGCTCCCTGTTATAATACCCATCAATACGCATATACTATCTATATCTCTATCCCCATTGAACAAGACAACTTATTTATAATATTGTCTTGTACGTAAGACAATATTTTCTAGAAGCCAATGGAATTCCCTTGTCCCAAATTATTTATGTAAATTTTGAAGATGAGCGTCTTTTGGAAATGACTGCTGAAGATTTAAATCTCATTTTAGAAATTGGATTAGAAATATCTGAAACTGATATCAAGCTATATTTATTTTTAGACGAGATTCAAAATATTAACAGGTGGGAGAAGTTCGTTCGCAGAATTGCAGATATGAAGTATCGAATCAATATTACCGGCAGTAATAGTAAAATGCTAAGCAGCGAAATAGCTTCCACTTTAGGTGGGCGTTTTGTTATTATGAATATTTATCCATATTCTTTCTCTGAATGTAAGCTGTGGCTAAAAATCTTCATTTTAACCTTACTCCTTTACAATACTGTTTTATTTCTCAGACAGCATCCTCTCCAGCTTTTTCTTTCCGGTCTCATAGTCTGTAAACACTATTCCCTCCATGCCAAGCTTTCTGCCACCCTCGATATTCTCCAGTCTGTCATCTATGAACACACATTCTTCCGGATTCAGATTATATTTGTCAAACAGACACTGATAGATACTGGCATCAGGCTTTATCATCCCAACCATAGCTGAAATGACTTTGCCGTCAACAAGTGACACAAAACTAAGTTCACTGTGTGTATGAAGCTCGAAATATTCCTTTGGATAATTCGATAACAAATACACTTTATAGCCTCTGCTCTTTAACTCCTTAATCCAGTCTGCTGCATAGTCGAATGCCTTTACAACTAAAGCCTTTCCCTCTTTGAAAAATCTCCTGATATCCGCCTCATACTGTGGAGCCACCTTAACCATCTCATCAATTATCTCGTTCTCAGGAATTACACCACGGTCCAGCTCAATCCAGACAGGGTTTTCATATGTTGCATGGGCTAAAGCTGCTATTTTATTTTCTTCAATGCCAATCTCACGCATTGCCTCGTCCGGCTGGAACCTGACAAGCACGTTTCCCATATCAAATATTATGTTTTTAATCATTTATTTTTTCTCCTACAACCCTGCACCTCTTCCTGCAAAAAGCAATACCATATGCTAAAATATCGCACCTGCCCTCATCGCGCAGAGCCTCATCATACCTCTTCTCCTTAATCTGCGCCATAGCAGCCTCACACGCTGCATCAAGGCTTATCATCTCTTTTGCATATTTCACTTCAATAACGATACCTGCATCCGGGTCCTCCGGCTTGATTAAAATATCACTGAAACCGTCTCCCGACTCACGATTTGACTTAATAAGCCAGCCCGGATTGCTTCCGCGAAGCAGACCGATGAGCAGACCGTGATAGAAGTTCTCCTTCATATCATCAGAAGCCTTGGTATCAAGTATACTTATCATGCGGCTCATCACGATGTTAAGCTGCCTTGCAATCTGCTTCTCATCTTTATCAAGGATGGCTCTAGATAAAAGCTTCATGGTATCATCATCTTTTGCGACAACAGCCTTGAACCACTCCTGAATCTGGAGAACAAACACTTCACGCACCTCTTTATTTGGAATCACCAGCTTGTAGGCATAGCTCCCGCTGTCAGGCAGCCTGACCTCACCAGCCTTAGTCAGGTAGCCTGTTGTAAAAAGTACACTCCACAGATTGTCTATAGTATTGTCAATCTCATCATAGGTCAAGTCAAGGCGGAGCTGTTTCTCAACAAAACCACCAGCCACGAGCTTTTCTATCTCATCTCTCGTAGTCTGGTCCGCCTTGTCCACAAAGCGCTTCACCATGTCATTGCCACTGCTGTTAATCCAGAATGCACTCGGCCTGGCTGATGGGTCCCAAACCAGCTTCTTGGCAAAATTGATTACATCCCACGGACAATAAATGTCGGTATTACCGAAATGATAGCCATCATACCACTCCTTTACATCAGGATATCGCTCAGACCTGTCATAATCTAAAAGCAGCTTCCTGACCTCATCATCAGTAAAACCAAACTGTTCATCATGCGCGATATCTACAATGGAATTGATTTCAAAATTGTTGAGACCTGTAAAAATACTCTCCTTGGATACACGTAGACAGCCTGTAAGTACGGCAAACTGCAGAAACTCATTAGTCTTGAGTGCCTGTCCAAAAAGCCCTCTGATGAGTGAAACCATCTCTTTATAGTAACCATTCTGGAATGCCTTATCCAGAGGTACATCATATTCATCAATTAATATTACAGTCTTTTGTCCAAAATGCTTATATAATAATTGAGATAAAATCTGCAGACTCGATACAAGCACTTTTTCATCCATTGCATTCGTTCCGTCCTTCAATGCAATAATCGCCTTGTAGCGCTTTTTTTCATTTTCTGACAAATATTCACTATCTTCTAAAAAGCCGAATCTTTCTGCCTCTATTCCAATGAGCTCAGTAATACGATATCTAGCATCCTCATATTTCAATCCCTCCACGCTCTTTAATGCCAGAAATATAACAGGATATTTTCCCATATGTTCTTCGCAAAGTGCCTTATTTTGCGCAATATATAAGCCATCAAACAGTGACTCATCCGCACCGGTTTCAAAAAAGGCTTTAAGCATACTCATGTTCAGAGTTTTACCGAAACGACGTGGCCTCGTAAAAAGAGTGACCTCTCCACCGGTTTCAACCAATTGCTCTATGAGCTTTGTCTTGTCAATATAATAAAATTTGTTCCTTCTGATTTTTTCAAAACTATCAATTCCTACCGGCAGTTTTAAAGTGCATGCCATATGAACCTCCACAAAACGTATCAATCCCCTATACTTAGCTATAGTATAGCGGATTGATGGGCAAATTACAATTATTATTACCGTTGCGGCTTTTCCGTATTAATACCAAACTTGCTTGAAATCGTCGGAGAGACAGGGATTGACAATAAATCTTCCTGATATGCTTTCTCCACTGCCTGTTTATGGGAAATACGTTCATTATCTTTCAAAATATCCTGTAACAGCACGTTCCAACTGACGAATCTGTTTTTCGTCCTTTCCTTTTTATTCCAGATAGGCGGTTGTGTTGATAAATTATTATATCTCCTAAAATTATCCTTTAAAACGGGAAACACAGGCTGTGCCCACCGTTATTTTTCTTGCAATCTTTACCAAATAGGGTATAATAATCTGAATAGTTGCATCTTTTATTAAGGGGGTTTTACAATGTTAATCATTTTTATGAAAAAACTGACCGTCAACGAGGCCAGAAATAAAGTAACCACATCCGATAACGCAGTCCTCATTGACTGCCGTCCCAAAGAGGATTATGCGCACGGACATGTAGCCGGTGCCATCAATTTTCCAATCGAAAAAATCACGGAAGAACGTGTCTGTCGCCGGCTTCCGGACAAAACAACCGGACTGTATATTATCGGAAGTTATTACCACAAACCAAACGTTGCCATGAAGAAATTTAAAAAACTCGGTTACAAAAATCTTCACTTCAGCGGATTTATGGAAGAACATCACGGCATGCTGACACATTAAGATAAACAGGAGACATAAAATGATAAAAACAAATGGATTTCGTGTTCTGGCGATGGTAATGACAACGCTATGGATGGTTACAATAATCCCGGTTACCGTTGTACAGGCAGCAGACTTTCGTGGACATGGATTTGATTTATCAAGCTATAATGGAACCGTAAACTGGGAACAGGTTGCAGAAGCAGACATGGATTTTGTAATGATCCGTACCGGAGAGGGCCGGGCACCGGATGTTGATACCCAATTTGCGGCAAATTATGATGGTGCTGTTTCTGCCGGGCTGAAAGTCGGTGTGTATCATGTGTGCTGCGTGCGGACTCCGAAAGAAGCCGTGGAAGAAGCAGAGTATTGTCTGGAGATTCTTGATGGAAGGGATCTGGATTATCCGGTTGCCTATGACATGGAGCGCAAGGGCACCTTTGCAGGTGGCAGGGAAAATACGACTGCGATTGCAAAGGCCTTTTGTGACACGATCGCCGATGCCGGTTACGTGCCGATGATTTATTCTTCCGTTTCCTTCCTGAACGAAAACTTTGACTGGAAAAAGTTGAAAAACTGTAAAGTCTGGGTTGCATCTTACAGTGATACCAGACCAAAGCTGCCGGTATCTGCAGACTTATGGCAGTATACAAAGAAAGGTTCACTGGAAGGTGCCAACACCGACAAAGGATATTGTGATCTGGTCTATTCCTATATGGAAGCAACAAGTATTAAGTTCACGAAACCCACACTTACCATGAAAAAAAATACGACCGCGCAGGCAACGGTCAAAATGGGACCGAATGGCTGCACGGATCGCAAATCTTTTACGTCTTCTAACCCAAAGGTTGTTGCGGTCAATAAAAAGACCGGTAAGCTGACCGCCAAAAAAGCAGGTAAAGCCACGATTACGGTAACAACCGGAAGTGGCAGGAAAGCGAAAATGAAAGTTGTTGTGAAGTAAATATGCCTGATTGCCCCATGTATCAAATGTGCGGATCATCCGGATCTTCTTCCCCGGATTCTGTCGGCAGTGTTTCGTTCCCCGCAGTCTCTTTTGACAGTGCTTCGTCCACCACAGTCTCTTTCCGCAGTGCTTCGTCCACTACAGCCTCTTCCGGCAGTGTCTCATCCCCTGCAGCCGCATCCGGCAACGTCTCGTCGGATACCTCTTCATCCACAATATCCTCACTCTTTTGAAACCGCTCCAGAAACTGTTGTTTCCACGTTTCCCATTTCTGCAGTCTCTTCCCCTGTTTTTCTAAGCGCACTTCCTGTTTCTGTTGGATTTTCAACAGTTTTTCGGACTCTTTTTTCTGCAGACGATCCTGTCGCAGTTCCTCTTTTGCCTGCTGCTTCTGATTCTTTTTCACCTGTTTCTTTGCAGACCGCTCGATACTGCGAATCATGCTTTTGGCATCTCCCACCCTGCGGCGTGCACTGCGGTACGGATCGTATAAAAAGTAAGAAGCCGTTGTCAGTGCAAGCAGGAAAAGTCCGACAGCCAGACAATAGGGCAGTGCACGTTCGTAATAAGAATAGTGCAGTTCACAACCAATAAACAGGATCAGCATCCCCGGAAAAATCAACGCAGAAAACACGTCACAGACAAACTTCCAGAACTTCGGGCACTGTTTTTTATGTACCAGAATGGCTGCCTGTACTCCGGTAAAAAACATAAGTACAAGGCATGTCTGGGAAGCGATGCCATGCAGATACCCGGCAAACACACACAACGCCAGCGAAAAGAAAACCATTGCCAGTGCATAGCCCCTGCGGTACGCATAGCCGTATTCCCGCATGCCCTCCCGCTTGTCTGCGCTCAGGTCATGCATTTCATACACGCGGTCGTCCACACGCGCTTTCATATCTTCCCGGTATCTCCGCCCCTCTTTTGCATGCGCCATATTCTGATCCATGTCTTCATCGAGTTCCTGCAGCATCTGCTGCTCCCGTAGGATCTGCTGCAAAAGCTGATCTTCCTGCGCCCGGCGTTTTTCCAATTCCTCCCGGATCCATGCCGCTTTCTGTATCTGAAGACTGTTTTTCGTCAGGGATTCCTCTTCTATCTGCTGTTCTCTTTCGATCTGATCACTCATGGTATTGTCCACCTTTCTTTTTCCATCATAAATGGAATACATTTATTTGTAAAGTTTTGTTCCAGTATTTCATATATTACAGAACTTTTCTTCTCTTAATGTTATAAATATTCCATGTATTACAGAACTTTTCTTTCACTTTTTGTTTTAATTTCCCTGTTTTTTGATATGCTAATGCATTAGAAAGATACTTTATAAAATACAAATTAGCAGGGAACTCTATGCATATAAATCTAAATGCCATGGGCACACGCATGAAAAGACGCAGAAAAGAATTAAAAATGAGTCAGGCAGAACTGGCAGAAAAAGTAAATGTTTCCAACAATCATATTTCTTCGATTGAAACCGGAAAACAGATTCCAAGCCTGACAACATTTGTAAAAATCTGTGAGCAGCTGGATACCACTCCCGATTTTCTTTTACTGGGAAGCCTGCACACGGACAATCTCCCGAAAAATATTTATGATTCTCTTGCCTTGTGCAACAAAAAAGACCTTCCATTGATTCAGGATATTGTAGAAAATTTTGTTTCCAAGCGGGAGTAATAATTAAGGACTTTGCATGATGCAAAGCCCTCTTGCCACAGAGTCTTATTATCTGGCATAATCTGCTCCTGTCAGATAATAATGCTCCCAATCATATTTTCCATCCTCCGACAGATCTTTTGCTGTCTCTGCAATATGATCTGACCAAAGGCTCTCCGATAAATAATATTTATAATTTTCATATCCTCCGCCAACCGGATCATCCCAGGTACAATCAATATAATACCACTTTCCATCAACCTTAACCTGATTCCATGCATGACCACCTCCATCTGCTGTACCGGACACAAACCTGCATTCAAGCCCGGCAGATATTGCCATCATATAAAAAGCAAACGCATAACTCTGGCAGACACCTTCTTTATGTAACAATACTCCACCAGCTCCATATGCCCAGTTTTCCGCGGTACTATAATCTCCATTATTGACATAATTGGCATGATAGATTAAATAATCATGAATGGCTTTTACTTTCTCTTCCTCGCCCATTCCGTCCTTCACTACCTGATCAACTGCTGCAAAGGCCGCATCAAATACAGCTTTTCCATCCTCTGCATATCCTCTTGCGTCTTTTTTTATCAGCGTATCCTTAACCGAATAACTGACACCAATTTTTTTGCTATATATCTCTTTTCCGGCAATAACAGTATATGTATGATCTCCCGGAGTATAAACAATCTGATCCGGCAATGCACTGCCATCCATCTGAATTTCGATGCCTTTATTTTTTAACTGTTTATAATGGAATGATTTCCCCAAAAATTCCCATTGCAGAGAATCTGCATCATAGTTTACCCCAGCCTTTGAATTCTCTATTAATCCATCAAAAATCACATCTTTATCACAGATATACAGGGTAATATTTCTGGTAAACTGCCCATACGAATAATAAAGCGATCCACTTGCCTGATAACCATTATATTTCTTGAAATTACAATTTCCCCTGTGGTCAATTTCCTTAAAGGCACTATCAACATACAGCTTTACCTGACTTGTGTCATACTTATCGGATACTAACTTTAACTGAACCATCTGTCCGCCAAGAATCAGTTCCTGATTAAGTCTTACATCACTTTTCTTTTCCGGAACAACCGTGATCGTATAGCTTTTCTTTTTCGTACCGCTTTTTACTGTGATGGTTGTAATGCCCAGACGAAGGGCTTTTAATTTTCCCTTTGCATCTATGGAAGCCACCTTTGGATTCGTACTTGAATATTTACAATTTTTATATCCTGACGGTGCTTTCACCGCAACCGTCTTCCTGCATACAACCTTTGTTGACTTCGTAATATTTTGCACAGTGGCCGCATATGTCGTTTCCACTGTTGGTTTCACTGCGCTTATTGAAGTACATATAATTGTCAATGTAAGTACAAATGCCATGCACCGTTTCGTCCACCTGTTCATCCTTAAACTCCTCCATCTTTTCCTTTATCTGTTTTTTTAATATTATTCTTCGGCTGATTTGATCGTCAGCCCAAGAAGTTCGTTAATGGAATCCGCTCCCTTTTAACTTACTTTAGTTTTAATCCAGTAATTTTCCATCTCTGTATGACCATTCAAGGTAGTCCGGATTCTGATAATATAAATCCGTATTAAATTCTGAAATTTTATCACTGATAAAAGAAGAAAAAATATTAATTAATTCCTGTACTTCTTCTCCCTGTTTTGCGCAGTCTTCAATCATAATACTATATAGTTTTCCAATATCAAGAAAACTTGGAATTGAATATTTACAATTCGATATTGTATCAAAATTTCCCTTTTTAATTTTGTAATAAGAAATTACTTCATCACTGACCTGCTCAAAGCTAAGACAATGATCCATTTCCGCATCATGTAGTAGTTTCTTAATACCTTCTTCACCGATGGCTTTAACGATATCACCTCTGTGATTCAAGGTCTCCCTTGCAATATACTCAATCAATGCACACACATAAAAATAATCATTTCTTTCTTTCGCTGTCATAAATTACCTCGCATATTCTGATTATCAACTACATAATCAAATATCTATCGTATCTGTTCAGAACCCCCGTTAGTTGAAAATGATATCCGGGGTTCCGTTCAGTGCTTCGCGGATAGCTGTGAAAGCATTTATTCCATGCTTACGGGCTGATCCGATATAGCTCATGATTGTAAGATATTCCTGTGCACCTTTTTCACTCCGGAAGCATCCAGAAACCTTGGTTTTTACTTTTACCATTCTCAGATCACGTTCCGCCTAATTGTTATCAAAGGGTACACAGAGATTCTTTAAAAACAGGCAGACTGACTCCTTGTAATTATCCAGTCGGCAGATCAAGTTTAATACTTTGCTTTTTTTCTTCCGGTCGCGCTTTTTAGCTGAAGTTTCAGGAAGTGGATTTTCCCCATATGCAGTTTTGATGGTGGAATCATACTCCATATCAAATTTATGGCGGTGATAGCAGCTGACCTCATCCTTACCGGAAAGAAGTGCTTTATCATGTACCTTTTTCATATCGAGCAGAAGCTCCTTAAACCTGACTGCCCATGTCTGCTCCGGATGGTTTTCAATCACACCGTTTAATTCCCGGAGAAGATGCGCGCAGCAGATGGCATGTGTCACATCCTGATACTTCCAGTAGGAGCCCCTGCAGTCATGCGCGATGATGCCGTGTACATGTGGCAGCACATCCGCAGCATCCATGCCTGCCTGGCCACGTTTCTGATTTATGGCCAGATATGTATAATCCTGATCAGATGCAACGTGTACCCAGCAGGTTTTCCATCTACGCGGGTGCCGGTTTCATCACAATGGACCAGTCCAAGCGTGATCATTTTCAGACGGATCCGCTCATAAGTATCTTTCAGCGCTTCCGCACAGCGGGTTACCATGTTTTTGATGGTTCCTGTTGCCAACGGGATGTTAAACACGCTGGACAGGATTTCATGCGTACGATTGATGCTGACGGCACCAACCGTGTTGAAAGCTACAACCATCGCCTGAAGATTTTTGCCATACTGGACAGCTGCCTTGATGTTTTCAGGAAATGATCCTGTTTTTACACCGCCATGCAAAGGGCATCCACGCACTTCAATGAGATTGTGTGCAGTGACATCTACAGTTACAACTGCATCAATTTCATGACGGGTCTCTCTTATACAAGCCTTATCAAGACATTTCGTGCGATAAGGACATCCGGTACAGTCAGAATGCATATGCTCCCTGATGTGGTCTCGATTGGATCACTCTCAATATCTGTTCCGTAGACATACTTATATCACAGGTTTTGAAACAATTCTATTATTGAATTTTCGTAATTTGCTTCTGTGAAGATTGTGAACATATGTATCACCTTGTTTTATTAACGCAATTTGTTTTCTCAATTTTTTATATGCATCTTAAAAATTACGCAATACCTCATGAACATTTTTATTGAATCAGCTTCTCTATCAATTCATCTAATGTTTCTATCAAAATATGAAAATCCTTCCATCCAATGCAATCAGAGGATTTTCCCCCCTCATACCAATATCGCCAATCCTCAAACGCTTTATTATATGCCTCCAGACAACTATCCAAATCCCGTAATTCAACATTGTTATCAACCTCAGCATGAAACTCCTCGCATTTTTTCTCATACGCTCTTTTAATTTGCGCTTTTGTATCATCGTTCAAGTATTGATATAAACTCTTTAATTCATGCCCTATTTGCTTCTTCCCTGTCAGTAATAATAACTGTTTTAAATATAGCTCACATGCAAAAGCTAAATTTGCAGTATATGCAGGACCATAGACTCCAAGAAAAACTCCATTTTTTGAAATTGCCTGATCTAAATAATTTGCGGCAGCCTTAAATCCTTCTGCATTCATCTGCATTCTTTCAATATTATTTTTATCCATTATTTTCCCCCTATAATCAACAATTTTTCTCGATTATATCTTCATGCACATATTATGGCTAAAATTGCAATAATCACCGATATCACAGCAATAACTTGATTACTCTTTGAGTAATTTATTTCTGCCATTTTTCCATATAATCGTATTTTTCTTCATATATTTAAACATGCCGTTGCGGCATGCCCTCCTTGCGTCGTTCCTGCCTTCGGCACAAACAATGCATGAATCTTTGTTTACGGGTTACTTTTTATTTTAATTCGTGTTAAAATCCAGTTAGAGATATCAGTACACTACAGAGCACGACGGTGGGAGTGGCGAAAGACCTTTTTATCCCGCATTTATATATGTGCCGTCACCCTTTTTCAAGCACAAACAATTGGGACTTTGAGCCCGTACACTTATCATTTTAAACTTTGGCACTTGATGCCTCTGGAAACTCTGTTTCCATGATAAGTCTTTCCGCTTGGATGACAGTCAATGCTGATGTCTCTTTTTGCTCTCTGTGAAAGGAGGTATCACATGGATTTTGAAGTAAAACACCTTATCTGTGCTGGTCTGGATGTCCACAAGAAAACCATTGTTGCTGCTGTCTGCATGACGGATCCTGTCACTTTGGAAGCAGCTTATAAAGTGAAATCCTTCTCCACCAACAATTCGCAGATTGCAGCTATGCGTGACTAGCTTCTCTCATATAACTGCCATGATGTCTGCATGGAATCCACTGGTAAATACTGGATTCCAGTTTTTAACATCCTTGAAACGCATATGCACGTGGTTCTTACACACCCCAAATACGTCAAAGCCATAAAAGGCAAAAAAACGGATAAACGTGACGCGAAATGGATTGCGAATCTTTTCCGTTTTGACATTGTTAAAGCATCTTTTATTCCACCAACTGATATCAGGGCACTCCGTGAGCTTTCCAGATATCGTCTCAAGTTTTCCTATATGCGTTCCGCTGAGAAAAACCGCTTCCAGAACAGTATGACGATTTCCCGTATCCGTATTGACTGTGTCCTCACAGACCCATTTGGGAAAACTGCCTCGTCCATTATGGATTATCTTCTTTCAGATGTTCCATTTGATGAAACGGAATGCGCAAAACTGATTCATGGACGCGTCAAAGCCTCTAATGAAGAGATTTTTGACAGCATTCGTGGGTTTGAAATCTTATCGGAACAGCGCTTTAAGATGTCCCACGCAAAACAGCATATGGAACTTCTCAGTTCCTATATAGATGATATTGAAACTGAATTATTCCGGCTTAGCCGTTCGTACGATGAAGTAATCAAACGTATTTCTGGAATCGTCGGTTTTACGGAACGCTCTGCTTTGTTTGTCATTTCAGAAATCGATGCGGATATGGGTGTTTTTGAATCGGCTAAACACCTGTGTTCCTGGGCCGGACTTACCCCTGCGAATAACGAGAGTGCCAACAAAAAGAAATCCACGCGTTGTTCAAAAGCCGGTCAGTATTTAAAACCTTTACTTATTCAATGTGCACTTGCTGCCGTAAAAAGCAAAAAAAATCCTTATTATGCCATCAAATATAAACGGCTGGCGAAAAGGCGTGGCAGGAAAAAAGCAGTCATTGCCATAGCCCGAATGATGCTTACAAGCATCTATCACATGATCCTTAATAACGAAGAATGGAAACCGGATGATTATGAAGCCATCATCCATCCATCAAAACCGGTCAAAGTTGCACTTACACTTGATAATGTAATACAGTTCCTCGGAGAGCAGGGAGCTGATCCTGAAACACTAAAACTCCTCCAACAGCAATGTGCTGTTACCTCCGGATAAATCTTAAAACACGGATTTTCCACACAAGGGACGTTTATGGTCAAATTTCAGCTTATTGATTCATACTTCTTTTTATTAATATCTCGGTCCCATAAATCGGTCTCCGTTCAGATGTATCATATGCTCCGGCATTTCAGCAATCCAAACCTCTGTTTCCCATGCAAGTTCTTCAGCAAATTTTTTATACGTCTTAAAATCCAGAAATGCTGTTATAAATATTTTTCCTGCTGTTACATCTTTCGTCATCTCTGTGATTTCCAATATACGTTTAGGATCCATCGGACCGACCGATGTTACAGATTCCACAAAATAAATCCAGTTCTTGTCCTCACGATATAACACTACATCAGGCATCTTATCATGTAACGTAATTTCGAATCCCAGCTCTTTTAATTTTTCTACATTCTTTACCAGATCTTTTTCTATTGTATCTCCAACGTACAAGCACTCAGAATTTGGTGCAAATCTTGGTGCAAATTCCTCGATAATGGCTTTTTGCAGCTCATTATGCTTACCCGTAGAAAATTTAAAACTTTCACCATTTATATTTACCGGCATCATTGTCATCTTCTTTTTAGAAGTATACAAATCAATTAACTTTTCATGGTAACAAAGAAACCGCTTTATGGATTCTTTCCACGCTGGTGTTTCCATCGTTCTCAGTATTTTAATTGTTTCTTCCGTCAATCTGTAGCGATAGTTCGGACTGTTAGTTGCTTTTCCATTATCCTCTATCAAAGCTGCGGTACGAAATCTATGCAAAGCCTGTTTTCTAAATGTTTCTCTACTATTTTCCGCATAACTCATGCCATAAAATGTATTAACAAACTGAATAATATCATGAATACGAATCCATTCATTTGTTGCTTCACTCCATGACATATCCGGCTTTATCCCTGCCATAGCCAGTATCACATAGCAGCATATATCCGCTTGCTGTGCTTTTGGCATACCTATTGTTTGCAGAAATTCTCTTGTTTCTTCTATTTTCTTATCCACAGTATCCCTCCAATATCAAATTACAATTTTCCTCCGAATAATCCTTACTTTTAAGCACTTTTCTGCCCATTTCCTGAATGTCCTCTAAATCTGGTACCGGCATTGCATTAATTTCTGTTGAATTAACCTGTGTGGACCCATTTAAAATACGATAATATTCATCATAAAGTGTAGAATTAAATAATACATACAATCCATACACCAGGCATTCTGACATTTCCGTTAATACACCGTCCACAAAATTAATTTTATTCTGTGTACTTATCTTTTGGTACTGAGGAAATTTTTTGGCCAAATATACTCCACACTGTAATCTTCGAGGTTCTTCCTTTGCCGTAAATCGCTTTACAAATAGATAATTTTTGTTATCTTGCATTAATCCCTTTTGTTCTGTCACCACATATTCATGCTCTTTCTGTATAGGGAATTCTACTTTTCCCTGTTTTATATGCTGCGAATAAAATAAAGGAATTGCTCCTTCTTCTTCCTCATCTCGAAGTATTTCACGATTACGGAAATCTACGGTCAATCCAGTTTTCATTTTTACACCTATTGCTGGAAGCGTCTTATCAAACTTATGCAGCTTCTTTAATACTTCCACTTCATTTTCATCTGTTACAAGATAAACATAATAGTCTGATCCTGCTACAGCCAGATCATACGGAACCGTCAATGATGTCAACTCTCCAAAATCACTATTGGATTTCGATGATGTAATCGTAACTGTTTCTGGCTTTTCACTTGTCTTTTTTACTTTAATAATAATTGTTTCCTGTAACACACTTTCTTTGTCGAAAACCTTATTTCTGCTGACAAAAAGGTGAATATGTTCCAATTTCCCTTCTGTCAGAAAATATTCCCGGAAACGTTTAAAATACGCCCCTGATGTCCATGACCTCGGAATGATGTAAACCAGCTCTCCACTTTCACATAAATTAAATAATCCCATAGACGCAAAAATGAAATATAAATTCGGTGCACCATAACATACCTCTGGCATCGCTGTTGCTTCTGGCGCATCTTTCGGAATTTTCATATACGGCGGATTTCCAATCACAAAATCATATTTCTTAGGCTCTGCATTTCCTCCCAACATATGATTAAAATCCAAATACTGGCTCAAAATATAATTATCTTCAACGATATTAACTGTAAGTTTTTTTCTTGTCTCTTCTTTACAATATTCCAGATTACGTTTCAACAATGGCAATACATTTTCATCGTTCTCATAACAGGTAAGCTCAATCTCCTGAATAGAATCTATTGTTTCCATTCGCTCAATAAAAGCACATGATAATATACCTGAACCAGCCCCTGCATCAAGCACACTTACTCTGCCTGTTTTTTCATCAAAATTATATAACCCCGACATAAAACGAGCAGTTTCCATACTGGTAAAAAACTGTCCATATTTTTTACGTTCTTTTTTCGGCATACCCTCAATATATTCGTTTGTAAGTTCTATAATTTTTTCTAACATATTCCACCTACCTACAAGCCTTCTATTTCTTGTTATTATACTATAACTTACTACCTTTTTCAATATTATTTACAAACGTATGTTCTATTTCCCATAATGTGTTTTTCCATGATTGTCCTCCTATCTTGCTCCCCAGTCTTTGTTCTGACTACGGGTATGCTGTTTATTTTTCTGTTCATTCTATATTTTTTGTTTCTGTTCTGCCAGTTTTGATCTAATACCATATGCTACTGGCTCTTTGCCCGTTTTTTTCTTCCATTTTTCTATTGCAGTTCGATACTGGCTATACTCAGTTTGAGAATCCTTAAAATCTTTGTAACTGCTCAAAGCCCAATATCATTTAGTTATCAACTCAAACTTCGCACTTGAATAAGTGCCTACGCACCTTGGAAATTCAATAATAACTGGCAAAAAAATAGCATAAAACCATCAGGTTTTGGTATAATTGAGTTGTTCAGAAACAATCATATATCAAAAAATTTTTTACGAGATTCCATGTTTCCTCAGCTTTGAAAGCCTCAAATGCCTACAAAAAGAAAGACGTTCCTGTAATGGAAATCTTCCAGTATCTGTTCCTTCTGATCTTTTCTAACAGAAACATGTATATGAATCTGATTACAGGACGGAACACTCCTGCTTTTGCAAAAGATACGGTGTATCGTTTTATGAAGATGATCCAGATCAACTGGATACGTTTCACAACAATACTTTCAGCCCAGATCATCAAAGATGCTATTATTCCACTGGATTCAGAAGACCGTGCCAATGTTCTTATCATTGATGATTCCATGTTTGAACGCAACCGTTCCAAAAAGGTGGAACTCCTTGCAAAAGTCTATGATCAAGCAAAGCTTGCATATCGTTTTGGGTTTCGGATGCTTACTCTTGGATGGTCAGATGGAAGTACATTTCTACCGGTAAACAGTGTTCTTCTTTCCACAGAAAACAGTCAAAACCGTATCAACGAGGTCACGGATGTTGATAAAAGAACTGTTGGTTACAGACGTAGAAAGCTTTCCATGGAAAAAGGAACTTAAGCCATGCTTACGCTTCTGGATGCAGCCAAGAAAGCTGCAATTCCTGCAAACTATGTTCTTTTTGACAGCTGGTTTTCATCACCGAGTACTCTTCATACAGTAAAAAATATAGGTTTCGATGTAAACGGTATGGTCAAGAAAACTCCAAAGATGTTCTTTCGCTATAACGGCGAGGATATGTCGCTGACTTCCATTTACAACAAGAACAAAAAACGACGCGGAAGATCAAGATATCTGCTCTCTGTTATGGTTGATGTTGTAAAAGATGGTGAAATCATTCCTGCCAAAGTAGTTTATGTTCGCAACCGCAACAAACGCAAGGAATATCTTTGTCTTATTTCCACTGATGTAAATCTGGATGAGAATGAAATCATCCGGATCTATGGAAAGCGTTGGGACATAGAGGTATTCTTCAAGGTGTGCAAAAGCTACCTTAACCTGAGCAAAGAATGTAACTCTATTTCCTATGATACAATGACTGCACATACTGCAGTTGTTTTTACACGATACATGATGCTGTCACTAGAAAGCCGGGAATCCAATGATAACCGCTCTCTTGGCGAACTCTTTTTATACTTTTCCGATGAAATATCTGATATCACATGGATACAGGCTTTTCAAATGCTGCTTCAAATGTTCAGAACAATGCTTTCAGATAATACTGAACTTTCAGACGAAAAAATCAACGAATTGGCGAGTGCATTTATGAATACACTTCCGGCTATGCTGAAGATACGACTGCAAGCTACATAAAGTCTGAACATTGACAACTGAATAACTGCCAGATATTGAATTTTCAAGGTGCATAGCTAAAATTTATGTGCGAAGTTTGAGTTATCAAAACATTTCCACCATCCAAACCAAGCCAGCCTAATACAATGACTGAATATAAAACAATAATTATCCAATAAATAGCCGTTACTACTACAAGCCCTGCTATAAGCTTAGCTCTCGTTCCCCTATTCCTTCCATATTTTGCCGAGAAAAATATAGAATCCGCATATTCAAAGACATTGCTGCACCGATTCCTGTACAGAGCAGGGCAAGAAGCAATACGAGCAACCGCTGCACCATAACCGGTGCTGTCATATTTCCTTCCGGAAATGCCGGCAAAACCGATGAAAACACATTTAAAAACCGCGTAAACACGATGCTGAGTGGAATCTGCAAAATGTCCATAACAAAAATAAGCTTCCGGTTCATCCGGTTTGCATGTTTCAGTAAATCTTCCGTGCCGTTTTCTGTCTCCCGAAGTGACTTTTCCACCCTTTTTTCATACTGCTTTTCCCGGATATTATGCAAAACCAGTTCCAGTATTACGAAAATTGTGTATAACACAAGTGTTGTATTTCCAAAATTGTGATGTGTGATCTCCGATACGCTGTAAGATACCGAAATGATTGGAGATACGCCAAGTCCCGCTTTCGTATTCAGGGTAAGACCCATCGCCAGGATTAATAATCCTGCAATATAGATCAATACACGATAGATCATTGATTTTTTCATAGAATAATTTCCCTTTCTTCTATAACCTATTATGCACTTTTTTATTTATTTTTCAATGCCTGAGATTCCTTCTTGTTTTACTTGACATTTTGTATTGTTTGTATTATTGTAACTAATACAAAATATTGTATGATATTTACGGAAGGAGAAAACATGGTAATTTCCATCAATGATGCCTCCGAAATTCCGATCTACCAGCAGATCCGCAATCAGATCGTGCTCGGCATTTCGGACGGGCGGCTTGCTCCGGGCGAACAGCTTCCCACCGTGCGGGCACTGGCAGAGGAGATCGGTATCAACTCCATGACCGTCAGCAAAGCCTACACCCTCTTAAAACAGGAGGGCTACATCTACACCGACCGCAGAAGCGGTGCCCGCGTGCGGCAGGAATTTGAAACGAATAAAGAATTGTCGGAAAAATCCCAGGAGCTGCTGCGCCAGATCATTTCCGAAGCAAAAGTAAGCGGCATGACGCAGACAGAATTTTTCGACTTATGCAAACGCATCTATAAGGGGTGATTGTTATGATTATGAATATTATCTTTTTTGCAACCATGTATCCGATCGTCTTTATCATGCTGTTTTTATTTTCCACACAAAACAAGTATGAGAACGGGCGCCTGTTTGCCGTAAACATGAAAAAAGAATGGATAAAAGATGCCACCGTCGCAGACATCCGGCAAAAATTTAAAAAGGAAATGCGCTACTACGCCATTCTCCTTGCGATTGTTCCATTTGTAAGTCTGCTGACCTCCCATATGTCCATTCAGCTTACCATCTGGATGTTCTGGCTTCTGGCAGCGATTTTTCTGCTTTCCCTGCCGATCATGCGTGCGAATCACCGGCTGAAAACATGGAAAACGCAAAACCATCTGTACGAAGACCGGCAGCCAGAACATTATGTGGAATTAAAACAGGCAGGCTCCGTAAGAAAAGTCCGTTTTCTCCCGTTTTTCCTGCCAAATATCATCAGTATCGCAAGTGCCCTGTTGCTGCTTCCAAAGTCCAGCGGGCTTGGGATTTTCTGTCTGATCGGTGCCTCCTGTGGGCTGGTCTTCTGGCTTGTAGCTGTATGGATGGACCGCCAGCCGGTTTCCGTCATCAGTACGGACAGTGACGTGAATATCAATTATGCACGCGCAAAGAAAAACCTCTGGAAGAACTTCTGGCTGATCTCCTGCTGGCTGAACACGGCACTGATCCTGTTTCTGGAGATCCTTATCCTGTCTGCCAGACACATGGGAATATGTTCCATCGCCGGCATGATTGTTTATACACTGCTTTTACTCCTGCTGTGCATTTTCTGCATGATAAAGCTGAAAAAAATTGACCGAAGCTATGCACAGAAACGGAATCTGACCAGCGATGAAAATGATGACAGAAACTGGATCGGCGGCATCCTCTACTACAATCCATCCGATCCCCATACGATGGTAGAACAGCGCGTCGGCATCGGGACAACGGTAAATATGGCCACATCCCTCGGAAAAGGACTTACTATTTTCAGTGCCATTATGATGCTTTCCTTCCCTCTGTTATGCATATGGCTGATTCAGGAGGAATTTACTCCCATTGATCTGGTGATCCAAAACCACACACTATGCGCACAGCATCTGAAAACAGATTATCAGATTCCGCTTAGTGAAATCAAAGATCCCACACTTCTTACCGCAAGTGATCTGCCGGACTGGACCAGAACATACGGCACCAGCATGGATACATTGGAAAAAGGCACATTTACCATCTCCGGAGGGGAGGATGTCAATGTTTTCTTAAATCCAGAAAATGATGCGTTCATCCAATTTTCCGCAAATGGGAAAACTTACTATATGGGCGGTGTAGACGATACCCAGACAAAGGGGATTTATGAAGAACTGCTGACCCATTAGGTCCGCAGTCTTTATTGGAAGGTCGCAAGACTTTTTATATCATACGTCCCCTGTATGACTGGATTTACTGATAAAAGAAGACATCTCTGTTCCGAAAAATTTAATTGACCGGTATATTCACAAAACGTCTGTTTCAGAATCTGCAGATGAAGAACTTGAGGATGTGGGAGGTTTCCTCGCCTTTTTTGCATATGTCCCACCTTCCATACAAATTCTGATCCCCGTTATTATATATTTACAACTGCAATTCTTACAAATCTCACCATTGTTTTCGCATTTTGATACAAACGCATAATAGTTTACAAAAATTTTACTGTAAATTCGTATATCCTCACAAATGCGTTATTATGTAGATGATGCTATAATACATAGAATAAATACAGGAGAAATCTAAACATATGTCAGAAGTGGTTCACAGGAAGAAAAGACTTTCCTCCTTTAAATTAATTGTATTGGGCTTTGCCGCTGTCATTTTTGTCGGCGCACTGCTGCTGATGCTTCCGGTCTCTTCGGTTTCCGGAACACAGACTCCTTTTCATGAGGCACTATTCACCTCTGTTTCAGCGGTATGTGTCACAGGGCTTGTTGTACAGGACACCGGCAGTTACTGGTCTTCTTTTGGTCAGGCAGTTATTTTGCTGCTGATCCAGACCGGCGGGCTGGGTGTCATCACCGTTGCTGTTTCCTTTGCCATTTTATCCGGACGGAAAATTTCGCTCATGCAGCGCAGTACAATGCAGGATGCAATTTCTGCACCGAAAATCGGCGGTATTGTCCGCCTGACCAAATTCAGCGTACAGGGTACATTGTTTATTGAATTGCTCGGCATGACTGCCATGCTTCCGGTTTTCTTCCGTGATTATGGCATCAAAGGCATCTGGATGGCAGCCTTTCACTCTGTATCTGCATTTTGCAATGCCGGTTTTGACCTTCTGGGAACTTCCAGCCAGCCGTTTGTATCTCTGAGCAGATACATCGCCAACCCACTGATCAACCTCGTAATTATGCTTTTGATCATAATTGGTGGCATCGGCTTTCTGACGTGGGACGATATCTGCACCCATAAATGGCATATCAGACGTTATCGCGTACAGAGCAAAGTCATTCTCTGGACATCGGCTTTACTTATTATAATTCCGGCCGTATTCTTTTTTGTTGTGGATTTTACGGGTTCATCAACCGGCACCAGACTGCTGGCCTCCACGTTTCAGTCTGTAACAACAAGAACTGCCGGTTTTAACACCGCAGATCTTACAGCAATGACACCGACATCAAAATCTGTTATGATTCTGCTGATGCTGATCGGAGGATCTCCCGGCTCTACTGCAGGCGGCATGAAAACAACAACTTTTGCAGTCCTTATTTTAAATATGGTTGCCACGTTCCGCCAGAAAGAGGACATTGAAATTTTCGGTCGGCGGCTTGACAGTCATGCCATTAAAAATGCGGCCACCATCGTTGCTTTATATATCATTTTGTTCTTTATTGGAGGGATTGCCATCAGTTCCATCGAACACCTTCCGCTTCTGGACTGCCTGTTTGAAACGGCATCCGCTGTCGGAACCGTCGGACTTACACTTGGAATTACACCAACTCTCGGCATCCCGTCCCAGCTGATTCTGATCCTTCTGATGTTTTTCGGCAGAGTCGGTGGGCTTACCTTAATTTATGCGGCAATTTCCGTAAAACAAAACGGAGTAAAACTGCCGCTCGAAAAGATAACAGTTGGTTAAAAAGGAGTTGAAAATACCATGAAAAATATATTATTAATTGGATTAGGAAGATTTGGAAGACATGTTGCCATACAGCTGAACAGTCTCGGTCACGAAGTGATGGCAGTCGACAACAACGAAGAACATGTCAATGAGGTTCTTCCGTTTGTCACCAATGCTCAAATCGGTGACAGTACCAATGCCGATTTCTTAAAATCCCTTGGCATTGGTAATTTTGATGTGTGTATGGTAACGATAGGTGGAAATTTCCAGAATTCCCTTGAAACTACTTCCCTGCTCAAAGAACTCGGTGCAAAAACGGTTGTATCGCGTGCAGAACGGGATGTACAGAAAAAATTTCTTCTGCGAAACGGTGCAGACGAAGTTGTTTATCCGGAAAAACAGATTGCAGAGTGGGCTGCTATCCGGTATACTGCCGATCACATACGCGATTATATTCAGGTGGATGAGGCACATGCAATTTTTGAAGTGGAAGTTCCGGAAAACTGGATTTCCAAAACAATCGGTCAATTGGATATCCGGAAAAAATTCGGAATCAATATTGTTGCCATCCGGGAAGACAGCAAAATTAATATGGCAATTTCTCCAAATACCGTATTCCAGTCTGGTACCACATTGCTTGTTCTCGGTGAATATAAAGAACTTCAAAAATGTTTCCGTATGTAGTTTCTATTTCCATAACAGGTTCCACAGGTTCTGATAAGCAGCTGTTTCATACAGATTTATATAATTACATGCCGTACTTCTCTGCCGGAAAGCCGGATATAAAAATCCTGCTTCCGGCAGTCCCGGCTCATATTCTCCCTCAAGCGGTCCCACGGCACACAGAAGATAATTGTATACTTCCTCGGAACCTTCCTGCCATTCCTTATCGGTTCCTTTCACTGGAACATCATACATTCCATGAAACAAAAAACAATAACTTTCTTTTCCTGATGCAACATGTTCTCCGATCATCTCATAAAGCAGATCCAAAAACGCATCGTTCTGCAGCCCGGACTCTTTGATTCCATCCAGAAGCTGCCAGATACTTCCCGGTTTTCTCCCGGTTTCCGCAATCCGGTAATCCTTCAGCTGTTTGTTGGTCTCTGCCTGTAAAACTGCCTTCGCCAGTTCCAGATTTTTCGTTTTTTCTGCTGTGGAAAGTTTTAAAAAATGCGTGTTGAATGTACCATCTATATATCCTTCTGCATCATAATATGCACCGGCGATCCGGTCAATGTGTGACCGCGCCGGAGTCATGCGCCGTGTCAGTTCGAGCATGTCTTCTCTTTGAATCATAATTGTTCCCTCAAATCCTTTTGTTTTACTTATAATAACCTTACTCTTCCACACACCGGTACTTCACAAATTCTGCGAATCGTGGCAAAATAAGGGACATTTTTCCGTACTCCGCCATGCTGACCACTCCTTTTCGTTTTAACCGATCCCGGTACACAGAAAACAGACTGGAGGTCATTCGAAGTGCATTTCTGATTTCTTTTACGCGGCATTCACCGGTTTCTGAAATTACGTTCAAAATATTTTAATCTGTTCCGAATTGACTACTTCATCAACTGTAATCAAAAGCCGTTTGTTTAATTTTTTTATTTCCTGTAACATGAGCTCCATGGCATTTTCAATATCCGTAACCGGAGCTGCATGCTCAATAGATATCCCAAGACCAAAAGCAGAAAAATCCAGTTTTGCCTGAAAAAACGTTGATGCATCCCTGGCAAACTGTAAATTTTTTCCGCCAGGCTCTGCAATAAATCTCTTGTTGGATTTAATTCCACAACAATCCAGTCATCGTTTTCTTTTAATATTCCTGCGATACTTGTCATCATTACCGTTTTCCCGGAACCTCTGACTCCGGTAATCATAAATATCTGATTCGATGGATATTCTGCTGTAAAATCTTCTATTACCTGATTGGTCTGCGTTATTCTTGATATATACTGCAATGGTTTTTTCCCAAACGATAATGTAAATGGATTGCTCATGCAACTTCCTCCGTCTGATATATATTTATATAACTTTATATAACTTTTTACAACAACATAACGAACCAGATTGGACATAATAAACATCTTTCTTTGCATATGTCTTGATCATTTTAATCTTTTCCCCTTTCTTCTGCCATAAAGGCAGCGGCGATCTGCATTGCCACCACGCAGGAAATGATTCCAAGCAGCATAGAAGCAATGTTTTGAAACAATATCTTTGAATTCAGAATTTTTTCAAATGTATAGTTTTGTGTTTTCAGATATACAAACAAAAACACGGACTCGCCCAGATAGGCAAATAAAAGCGTATTGGCCGTTGTTCCGATAATCTCTTTTCCGATTATTCTCCCACTCTGCAGCAATTCTTCTTTATTCATCTGTGGATTATGTTTTTTAAGTTCATATACCGATGTGGCAACATCCAATGTCAGATCCAGAACCGTTCCAAGCGTACTTAAAAAAATAACCGTGACCGCAACATCTGCCATATTGATATGCAGATCCATTTTATAGGAAAGAACATCTTCCCCCATAATCTGAATTTCATTGAGCCCCTCCGGCGATCCTTTCCAGACAATACCGTATATAACTGCAAAAAAGAGCAGCATGGTAATTACAGTTGCCCCAAAGGCCTTCCTTGTTTTTTCATTATTTCCATTCTGATAAAAAAGCGTGATCAGACATATCATAATACTCATTCCAACTGTAACCGCCGGAACTGACACGCCTGCAGCCATAAGCCAGACTGCAATGCCGCATATTATGATATTGCCAAACCACGCAATTAATGAAGTAACTCCACGCTCTCCACCCACAAGCATAATACAAAAAATAAACAGTAACAGAAGTATCTTCAGCATTTTTTTAATCTCCCGAAAAATTGAACACGTAAAAACAGAACCGAGCCAAAAACCGACACCGGGATTGCCAGCACAATTCCAATACTTTCGATCAGGAAGCGGTAAACCTCACAGGAAATATGCTGCTCAATCACTGTAAACATACTGACTCCGTTATTCATGCGCACCAGAAATGTGGGAATCAGGGAACTTCCAAACACAAAAAGCAGGACATTTAGCATGGTTCCCATAATGTCATATCCGATCTCTCTCCCGGAATTCAAAAATTCCCGTAACGAAAGCGACGGATTTTTCCGGAGCAGTTCATCCAGACCGGATGTCATCACAATGGCAACGTCCATAATTGCCCCAAGTCCAGACAATAAAATTTCGGCACGGAAAACCGTATCCGGTGTTTCGATGCTTCCCAGATATTCAACCGTAGAATAATCAATTTCTCCTGTAATATGAACAACACTCTCAAACGCCACAATAATCAGTCCAACGACACAAAGTGTAGATGCAATCGCCGCCCACGTTTTTTTATGAACTCCATTGAGCAGCAGCAATGTGACAACCGCAAATACAACAACCATTTTATTACAGATTCCGATGATATCCTTTCCATGCATGAAGCACTGGAATCCAATTGCAAATACAACCGAATTTATCACCATGGTAAGTATGGTAAGGACTCCCTGCTTTCCCATAAAAAAGAGCAGAAATAAGACTGCTGCCCCGATCAGAAATACAATCTGGTCATCTCTTTTGCGTCCGCGGATTTCGTGTTGAATCTCTCCGTCCGATGTTACAAGAAACACCTGATCTCCTCTATGATATTTTTCACTTTTCATTTGTGTATATCCATACCTGTTTTTCAATTCTATGATTTTTCCGGCAGCCTCTCCGTTCAACAGACGTGCCTGTATGGACTGCTCATAGATTTCTTCCGGGGTCTCTCGTGTACTCTGTTTGCTTCCAATCTGTCGGGTCTGTATCTGCGTAATTTCCGCAACCGGCTCATTGTACCATGCCGCATTATGTTTTGCTGCAAAAAAAGCACTTATACACAGAACCGACAACACACAGAACAAAACAGTTTTCCATTTATATTTCACAAATTTATTTTTCCATCTGCATTGTTGCGTCTGCAAGCCTGCAATACAGATTTTCATCATCTGGTTCCCGATAGGTTTCAAAAGTTCCTTTCACCTCAATTTCCTGCTCTTCTTTCGGATATTCATCCGGATAAACATGGGAGCCATCGCCCCACACAAATTCCAGCCCCTGTGCACAGCAGGCCAGTGCATCCTTGATGATACAGTAATGATAGTACTGTTTCGTATGTTTATCATAGACCACACTGTACTGTCCCCGGATACGGAAAGTTTTTCCTGTATAGGTATCCGGATCTATCATCATCTGATACACCATGGCATACACCATATCTCCATCCATATCCGTCAGATCATAATCCACGCCATCTGCAGCATAGGTTTTCTCCTGCTGGGTATCCGATATACTGGTATCTTCCGGCAGATTTGTCTCACCGGTCATTTCCGTCTGTGTATCCTGTTCTTTGGATGCGTCCTTGCCGGTCTGCGAAACCATTTTATAAGCTTCCTGTTCCTCATCTACAGCCCCACATCCACTGCACAATAACACGATAGCCATCAAAATGCCTGTCATCCGTCTCATTCTTTTACCTCCGTCTTCCAATCAGCCATGCAATCAGAAACACCAGAATATCAATTGCAACAATTGTAGAACCAACCGGTGTTCCTCCGAGAATGGATACGAAAATACCGACAAAAGCGCAAAACACGGATACAACCACGGAACAGACTGTGACCGCGAAAAAACTGTGAAACATACGCATTGCGGAAAGTGCCGGAAAAATAATCAGTGCCGATACCAGAAGCGAACCTACAAGTTCCATGGCAAGCACAATGATCACAGCTGTAATCACCGCAATCATCAGATTATAGCATTCCACGTCCATACCGGTTGCTCTGGAAAACGTTTCATCAAATGTCACGCAGAAAATCTTATGATAAAAAACAACAAAGAGCGCTACAACCAGAACGGAGAGCACAATGCATAACATCACCTGCTCATGCGTCAATGTCAGAATCGAAGTGGACCCAAACAATGTGGTACACACATCTCCCGACAGATTCGGTCCTGTTGCAAAAATGTTCATCAGCAGATATCCAAATGCCAGTGCCCCTACCGAGATCATCGCAATTGCCGCATCTCCTTTGATTTTTGTGTTCTGCCCTGTACGGAGCAGAAGAACCGCACACACAATCGTGACCGGAAGAATCAGTATCATATTGTCTGCCAGCCGGAGTACCGATGCTACTGCCATGGCACCAAATGCCACATGCGACAGTCCGTCTCCAATATAGGAAAACCGTTTAAGTACCAGCGTCACCCCCAGAAGAGAAGAACAAAGTGCAATCAGTACACCGACGATCAGCGCATACCAGACAAACGGATACTGAAAATACATATTTATTTTTTCTGTGATCTCATGCATTGCAAACACCGTCCTGTCCTGTATAAATACACTGATTCAGCTTTTTCCGAATTGCCGTTTCATCAATGTCTTTGCCAATAAACACAATCTGATTGATTCTGTCCCCATATATTTCATCCCAGTCATCCAGTATTTCCGGATTTTCCCGGATGACCGCTTTCCTTTCCTTTTCCGGAAATGCCGCAAGCCAGTTTGAGACAATCGTCACAGATGCATTTCTTCCAGCCTGCTCAAAAAGCTGTACATGCACATCATCATCGGAAAACCACACATATCCCTTTGCACGGATCATAGTTTCCGGGTAATCCTCTTCCAGAAATTTCATAAATTTATCATAGTACAGGGGGCGCCGTTCTTCATAAACAAATGAACTAATTCCATGTTCATTATCTATATGCCCGGACGCACCGGCAGAAAGCTGCTGCTGAATCCGCGAAGATGCCATTACTTTATCAAAATCAAATTTTTTCCCCTGAAAAATATGATCCGGATTTACTTTGCCCTGAATACATTCGATCATCTGCGCATCTTTCTGCAGTGTGCGAATGACCTCTTCAATCCGGTGTACATCATTTGGATTTAACAGGTCACATTTATTCAGCAATATGATATTACAGAATTCAATCTGATCCATCACCAGATTGATAATATCCGGGTCCTGTTCGCTCTCTTCCGGGTGGGAAAGATCGTCCAGAAATTCGGTATATATCCGGTCTGCATCCACCACACATACAATGGAATCCAGATACAGGTTTTTCCATCCGCATTGTTCCTGATATGCTAGAAAACCTGCTGCAATAGCAGACGGATCGCTGATTCCGGATGCTTCCACAAGAATTCTTTCCACATTTTTATCCTTTGCAAGTTCCGCAAGCTGCTCCATGAAAGCGTCCTGCAATGTACAGCAGATGCATCCGTTGGTGAGTTCGATCATCTGCGTGTCTGCTTTTATCATCCGGTTTTGCCGAATCAGAGAGGCGTCTATATTTACGCTTCCCACATCATTGACAACCACTGCTGTTCCTCTGGTTCCCTGCGATTTTAAAATTTCATTTAATACCGTTGTTTTCCCGGCTCCCAGATAGCCGGTAATGATCGTTACCGATTTTTCTTTTTTATGAAACATGTTCCATCCTCATTATTTCGTTTCCCGGTGCAGTGTATATTTCCGCAATCTCGGACAATATTTGCGTACCGCCATACGTTCCGGATGCAGTTTTTTATTTTTAGTTACCGTATAATTTCTGTCACCACACTCTGTACATGCCAAAGTGATGGTTACTCTTGATCCATTTGCCATTTTATATATCTCCTTTATTCTTTAAATATGTTTCCTGTGACATATAGCTTGCCGTTTCCCCAATCCGCAGAATATGTGTGGCATCTGCCGCTGCCGCCTGGATATCATGCGAAATCATAAGTACGGCAACACCTTCCTTCCGGTTCAGATTTCTTACAATCGTATACATCTCTTCGGCTGCTTTCGGGTCCAGTCCGGAAACCGGTTCATCCAGAAGCAGGATCTTTTTGGTCGCACATAACGCCCGCGCCAGCAGGACGCGTTGCTGCTGGCCTCCGGATAACTCCCGGTAGCATCTTCCGGATAAATGGGCAATTCCCAGTTTTTCCATTGTTTTACGGGCATGCTCCCTTTCTTCTTTCCGGTAAAAAGGCCGCAGACCGCATCGGTTCTGACATCCGGAGAGAACGATCTCTCTCACGGATGCCGGAAAATCTTTCTGTACCTGTGTCTGTTGCGGCAAATAACCGATTTCTTTTTTCCCAAGCCCGTCTCCAAACCGTATTTTTCCGGAAAGCGGTTGCTGCAGACCTAAAATTGTGCGCATCAGCGTTGATTTTCCCGAACCGTTTTCTCCTACGATACACAGATAATCCCCCTGTGTCACGGAGAAATTAATGTTCTGTAAAATCGCTTTTCCATCATATCCGATGGATAACTCCTTACAGGTAATGAGCGCCATAGTTTCCTCCTACTGCAATGCTTCTTTGAGCACATTCAGATTGTCTGCCATGACGGACAGATAAGTGGTTCCGTTTTCAACATCCTTTGATGTGGTCGACTGCATGGAATCCAGTGTCAGAATCTGCTGATTTTTTTCTTTTGTATTCTGAATGATCGTCTTTGCAATTTTCTGATCTGATTTTTCAATGGTCATAACATAGCGCAGTCCCAGTTCGTCCACTTTCTTTGCCAGGAATGAAATCGTTTTAAAACTTGCCTCCGTTTCTGCGGAACATCCTACAAATGCCGCATAATAGGTAAGTCCATAATCATCAACCATATACCGGAACGGAAAGCGGTCTCCGAACAGCAGTGTCTTCTGGTTCGCTGCATCAACCGTCTCCTGATATTTTTTATCCAGGGCTGCCAGTGCTTCTACATATGCATCTGTATTTTTCTGATAAACATCTGCATGCGCCTTGTCAAGGTCTTCCAGATCTTTTCCGATCTCCTTGCAGAGCACCTGCGCATTCTTTAAAGAAAGCCATACATGCTCATCATATTCCGGCTCTTCTTCTGCACCTTCACTCTCTTCTTCCTCTTCTTCCGCTTCCATGCCTTCCACGACTTCTTCCTCTTTTACCGTGTTTCCAAGCACATCCAGCAGATTAATGACTTTCATATTTTTATTTACCGCTTCTTTGAGCGCATCATCTACCCATGCGTCCGATTCCCCTCCCACATAAATAAAGAGGTCACAATCGGAAATTTTTGTAATATCTTCCGCGGTCGGCTGATAACTGTGCAGATCCACCCCGTCATCCAAAAGCATGGTCAGTTCTGCATTGCTGCTTTCTTCACCTAGAATCTGTTTTACCCAGTCATACTCCGGAAAAATGGTTGTTACAATTTTTAATTTTTCACCGGAAGAAGCTTCCGTTGTTGTTTTCTGTGATGTTTTGGCGGTTGATTTTTCCGCAGACTTGCTGCCACAGGCAGTAAAACAAAGCACTGTCATTACAAGTGCCAATAAAACAGATATGTATTTTTTCATGAATAAATCCTCCATATAATATTAAAAAATGATACGAAAATAACACGCAACACTTACCAGTGTTCCGCTTTTCTTTGGATGATTTATTCAACAGTCTAATCTTACCTTTTGCTGAACCAGACAGGTATACGGCAATATCAGTGCCGGAATTGACAGACATCGTACGACAAACAACACCGGAACCACGGCGGCCGCAATCGCAATCCCTGTTCCGATGTTTTTCAGCGTCTGCTGTGCCTGATGGATACAGGCACAGACCGGACAATCCTCTCCCGTACATTCATGATCCGCTTCTTTTGCAATATAAAAAAGGGAGAAAACGGTAATCCCGAAAAATAACAGACAGACCGCCAGCGCGATGGTTCTTTTTTTCTTCGTTGTCATCGTCTTTCTCCCTTCTGCCAGAATCAGCGTTCCTTTTCCCTGCACGCACTGCAGATTCCGTAAAATACCGTGCGTCTGGAATTCATTTCAAATCCATGATGTTCCATCATATGCTGCCGGAGTTCTTCCACCTCATGACACTGCAGATGAATCAGTTTTCCACATTTTTCACATTTGCAGTGATAGCAGGAAGCTGCCGTCTGCTCCTTTGTACCAACGTACTCAAAACAGGCACTGCTGGTTCCGTCCACAACATACTTGGCAACCTCGCCCTGTTCCACCATGCGTTCCAATCGCCGGTAGATGGTCGTAGTTCCTACGGGAATGCCCTGCCCTGTAAAATAGGAACAGATATCGTTTACCGTGACATGGCTTCCCTGTCTGGATTTCAAATAGGCAAGTAGTTCGGTCATTTGTTTTGTCTTGTATGTTCCCTTACGTTCCATATGAACTACCCCTTCCAATTTGGAAATCGTTTTCATTTTAGCATGGAATTTTTATTTGTCAAGTATCCGATCAATTTCTTCTTTCTCTGGCATCACGCGGAGCGCGCCTTTGCGCGTCGTGATCAGAGAAGCCGCCGCATTGGCAAAACGAAGCATCTCTTTCAAATCTTTCTCTTCAAGCCCCTCCAGCCCATGCTCCAGCACATAATGCAGAACACACGCACAGAACGTATCTCCCGCACCGGTCGTCTCAATCGTATTTGGCTGAAGAAACGGCTTTGCCTCCACAATTCTGTCTTTATAATACGCCCGGCTTCCCTCTTTTCCCATGGAAACCAGTATGAGCGGAACCGGATAGCGTTCCCGTATCCAGCGGACTCCATCCGTATAATCTTCTTTACCCGTCAGCCACTGGATTTCATTATCCGATATTTTTAAAATATCACACTGTCCCAGACCATATAACACCTGTTCCCTGGCATCTTCCATGGAGTCCCAGAGCGGTTTGCGGATATTCGGATCAAAGGAAATGAGCGCGCCTGCTTCTTTTGCGACCGCGATCGCTTTTTTCGTTGCTGCGCGGACACCTGGATGCGTCATGGACAACGTTCCGAAATGAAAGATTTTTGCTCCGCGGATTATTTCCTCCGGCAGTTCTTCTTCCGTCAGCATCATGTCCGCGCCCGGATTGCGGTAAAAGGAAAAATCCCGGTCTCCATCCGGATACGTATGTACCAGTGCCAGCGTTGTGTGCACCTTGTCATCCTTTAAAAGTCCGGCTGCATCAATCCCGACTTCCGTGATCGCATCTTCCAGCTGCTTTCCGAAAAAATCGTTTCCTACTTTTCCGATAAAAGCCGTCCTGTGTCCTAAGCGCGACAGCATTGCCAGCACATTGCACGGTGCGCCTCCCGGATTTGCCTCAAACAGCGGATTGCCCTGCCCGCTGACTCCGTTTTCGGTAAAATCAATGAGCAGTTCCCCCAAAGCCACTACGTCCATGTTCTCTTCCTCCTGTTACTTTTTATAATACAATATCATACTTTTCGACCGTAATATACATCTTTTTATCGCTGAAAAACCGGATTCCCTCTGCCTCCAAAGGGGTACAGACCGCCGTTGTTGCCACCTGCTGCCCGTCATTGATAAAAAGCTCAATGGACTGACGGTCCAGAATAAACCGCATTTTTTTAAGTCCTTTTGGATCTGCAATTTTAATTTTGCGCACGCAGACCACATCTTTTGTCACACCACAGTATGTGCGGTCAATCTCCAATATTCCTGTTCCCTTATGATAAGTAAAAGTGGTCTCGTATTCCTCATCTGCGGCAAGCTGTATGGAAAAAACGTTAAAATCCTGTTCATCCATTGTAACAGTCAGATCCATCGTCCGTCCACAAATGCCGGAAAGTGCTGTCTCACCATCAATCTCTGCATGTTCATAATGACACGGATTCTTATGATACTGCGCAAGCTCCCGAACCGGCTGCTGCCAGATCTGTCCGTCTTTTACTTCCAGTTCCCGCGGAAGAGTCATCATGCCCTGCCAGTCCTGCGTATCCGGCACCACACAGGCATCCCATGACTTCATCCATGCAATCATCACACGCCGCCCATCCGGGAGAAGTGTGGTCTGAGGTGCATAAAAGTCCAGTCCGTAGTCAATCGTATGCGGTTCTTCTTTTTCAAATATATGCGAATTTTTATCATAATTTCCAAGAAAATAAACAGAATTATTTCCATTGTGGAATTCGTATTTTTCCGCTTTCATATTCTGTGGGGAACAGATCAGTACATGTTTATCTCCCAGTGGGAAAAAGTCCGGACATTCCCACATCGTTCCGACTTTTCCGGTACTGTTTGCCGCAAGAACGGTCTCAAATTTCCATTCTTTTAAATCTTTGCTGGAACAAAGCACGACCTGTCCGATCTGCCTGTTATCCTTGCTTCCGACAATCAGATAATAGGTGTCCTCTTCCTTCCAGATTTTCGGGTCACGGAAATCAATCCGGCTGCAGTTTTCCGGCAGCATCTCCCCGGTCACAACCGGGTTGTTTTCATACTTTACATAATCCCTGCCATCCCCGAATGCGATGCACTGGTTCTGTCGTTCCTCTTCCCTGCCGTCCGGCAATGTAATCTTTGTGACACCGGTATAGACCAGCACATGTTTGTTATCCGCTTCAATAGCACTTCCGGAAAAACATCCGTTCCGGTCATAGTCCTGATCCGGTGCAAGTGCTGCCGGAAGCTGTTCCCAGCTTATCATATCCGTTGTCACACTGTGCCCCCAGTGCATCGGTCCCCACTCCCTTGCATATGGATAATACTGGTAGAACAGATGGATTTTTCCATTGTAAACGGAAAAACCGTTCGGATCATTGATCCATCCGGCAGGTGCCGAGATATGAAACAACGGTCTGGTATTTTTATCGGTCTGTGCTGCTTTTTCTGCCTCATATGCTCTCGCTTTTTTTAACATCTCACTCATACAAATTCTCCTGTTTATTTTTCTTCTTTCAATGACTCCTGATACTGATCGAAATATTTCTGTTTGATTACCAGATAATCGGAAAGCCCGTATTTCTCCATTTTCTTTAAATAGGAATCCCACTCTTTGTCGATTCCGCCATTTAAAATCCAGTCTGCTTTTTTCTGCTCCGCATATTTTTTAATATCGGTATCATACTGGGATACTTTATTGGTATCGTCAATACTCATAAACACATTCGGATATACATACTTGCTTTTCATATCCTTCAGATATGTTTCATGCATATTGTCCAGACGCCATTTGGCATCCGCCGGCTGTGTGACATACACATCATAATACTCATTGAGAACTGCAAGCGGTCCATTGACGGACTGCGCCTCACGTACCTCTACCGGTGACTGGTCGCCCAGATCCAGATGCTTCAACATTTCACCGCCATCTTTATTTGTGTACAGTTCAAAAATATTAAAAGAAGACCGGTTTCTCTTTCGAAACCGATCCATAAACAGATTACACCGGTACTGATCCGCAGGGATACGACCAGCTGATGTTTTATAAATCTTTTTTATGTGTCGTTGTTACCTGTCGTAAAACTGTTTTCGTTTTCGACAGGAACGATGTGTTGCTTAATCCTTGCTTTTTCCTTTTATCTTTCACCATTTCTTATTCACCATAATATCCTGTGTCCGCCAGTTCCTGCCATTTTAAATACATTTCTTTATAATGCTGTTTTATAAATTCTCTTATTTTTCTAACTTCACGATCATTTAACTGGCCCTGTTTCTCCACCGTTGTCTCACCGTTACTCATCACAAAAAACTTAGCAGATCCTGATTCCGTCAGTTTTCTGTCACTTGCATGTACATGCATTGCCTCAATCACACAACTTGCAGTATAATATAAATAGTATCCACATACTTTAAATTCATAATACTTTGGCATTTTATTCCTCCATAAACTGCTTATTGTTTTCGTAATAATCTATAACAATCTGTTTTTCGATGTCATCCATATTTGTTTCGACTACTTTATCTTTATATATAACTGCAGCGTGATTCAAACAATTAAGATTCAAAACACGAATATATTCTCCCTCTTTTGTAAATGCATAGCCATTAATTATCATATCTGCTTTATCTGCAATATCCTTAACATTAAGCTGCATAATCAATCTTTACCCCCTTAATTGGTCTTAAAAATTCTTCTACATCATAATATAATTTTTCAAGTATTGGTACGAGATCAATGTATTCCTCTACCTCATTTAAATTTTTATACTTTGCCATAACCACAAGATATCCCTGATCCCATTCAATAACTTTTGTATATTTTTCCAAACGTGAAGATGTCACAAACCGAATTACATTATTTTGAAATTCAAATATTGTATATTCGCCATCATTTTTCAAAATTGCATAATCATTCATTTCAATCCCCTCAAAATCTCTTTATATAAAGTTTAACCTTGATAAATATGCCTGTCAACATTTTACTATTTCTGTTCTTTCTGCTCCATCCCCGTATGCGTCAGATCCTTCACCCACTTATATTTCCGAAAATGATAGAGCGTCCACGGAATTTTTCCAACCTCATCAATACAGGTACACGCGTATACGACAATCACCGGCCAGTGGAATCGGTAAGTTCCAAGCGCAGCAAGTGGAATCGCGATTCCCCACATTGTTACGGCAAGGCTGTACACATCAAACATTGTATCACCGCCGGAACCAAACACGCCATTGATGGTAATTTCGTTGACGGAGCGGCCAATCATATAGACGCAGAGCACAACAAACATTCCCTTTAAATATACGGCTGCCTGCGGTGTCAGTTTGACAAAATGCAAAATAAACGGTGCCGAAATTCCCATGAGAACCATCATGGCAACTCCGCACACAAAGGAAATCTTCATCATCCGCGTACCATATAATTTCCCCCGTTTTAGGTTGCCGGCACCAAGCTCATTTCCGACCATAATCCCCGCCGCACCAGAAATTCCGGCACTCAGGCAGCAGATGATATCACGGACAACCGCCGCCACAGAATTGGCAGCGGCCGCGTCTACTCCCAGATGTCCCATAAAAGAAGAATACGAAGTAAATCCGACTCCCCAGAACAGGGACGCACCGAGAATCGGCATTGCGCATTTCCGGAAATCCCGTGCCAGTTCCCGGTTTCTTTGAAACAGACGGGTCAGATACGGACGGATGTAGCCCGGACGGCTGGAAATCAGGATACAACAGGCCAGTTCTATCATCCTTGCGCTTAATGTCGCTGTTGCTGCACCCCGGACACCCATCGGGGTAATGCCCAGTTTTCCGTAGATCAAAATGGCATTCAGTGCAATATTGATCCCTACCGTAGCAGAACTGATCAATGCCGTCGTCAATGCGTGCTCGCTGATTTTCATAACCACCAGATAGCATTGGGAAATTCCTGTAAGCAGATAAGAAAATCCGGCAATCCGCAGATACTGCACGCCATAACCGATCAATACCGGTTCATCCGTAAAAAACAGCATCAGATACTGTGGAAAACAGATACAGGCAATGAAAAATGCAATCGACACCAGACCACAAAGCCGCAGTGCCATACAGAAAATATCATCCAGCGTTTTGATATTGCCCCTGCCCCAGTACTGTGCCCCGAGAATCGCCAGTCCTCCGGTTGCAGCAGAAAGAAGCATATTCTGGATAAACTGAATCTGCGTGGCAAGCGAAACTGCCGACATGTAATTCTGGTCCATCCCTCCGAGCATAAACGCATCTGCCACGGCAACCAGTGCCAGCATCAGGTTCTGCAGCATCATCGGAAGCATAAGACCCAGAAGTTTTTTATAAAAAATTGTATCGTTTGTAAACATAAAATTCTCTCTTTTTTCCTGTGTCATTTCATCTCAATCCATTTATTATATTGCCTTTTTCATCATTAAGCAACATCAATCATTGCCACTTGCCTCTATACCTGTATATAAAGTTTTGTTTCTTCGGAAAAAAGAATTGTGACGCGAAAAAAGCCGCCGCAGGAAAAATACCTGCAACGGCTCAAAAATCAGGGGATATTTATAAAGGATTACGCAATGGTAATATATTTCTTTTCTTCTGTCTTTGTCTTATCTTCCTTTGGAACAAACAGGGTAAGAATACCGTTCTGGAAACTTGCCCGGATATCTTCCTGACGGAGATACTCGCCCACATAGAATGCTCTCTGGCAGCTTCCGGTATAACGCTCGCGGCGCAGATACTTACCTTCCACGGTCTCTTCTGCACTCTTGGCTGCACTGATCGTCAGATAGCCTTTGTGCAATGCTGCCTGCACTTCTTCTTTCTTATAACCAGGCAGTTCCATCTGCAGCTCATATCCGTCTGCCAGTTCTCTGATATCTGTCTTCATCAGGTTCTGTGTATTCTGCGGTGCCTGCTGCTTCGGGGCTTTCTTGTTATATTCACTATCGTCATACCATGGGTTAAAAAATGTATCAAATAAATCGTACATAAGTCATTTCCTCCTGTAAACGTTTTGTTCTTTGTTTATGCCCCTATTATAGCACGTTATTAGCACTCGTCAAGTATGAGTGCTAATAAAATTTCTAAAAATTTTATTAAGCCCCGGTTTCAAAGGCTTTATGGGTTTTTAAAATTTCTAAAATTGCCGTTTTATGATTACTGTACCCTCACTGTACCCTTTTTAGAATTAGGTTTGACTGCGTAGTCCGGGCGCCTTTTGTGGAAATCAAAGGTGCGGATTTGCAAGAAGCTGTTTTAAATACAAGTTTTTTCGATGCGACGGAAGAAGAGAAGACATTCTCTTTCTACAGAAAAATTTACAAGTCAGCTCTGGCATTGATTTCAAGTCGTTTATGTAAAAGTTTTTTACGCAATTAACTTTATTAAGTGTATGTCATTGAAAAAAGCATCTCTTGACACACTACTAAATTTTCTTGACACCTTCTTAAAAATACCACAGAAAAACACACCTCTTGGCTCATTGATCATTGTTGATTATGAAATCTTATGGCGTAGTCAAAGCGGCCACTAATTCATCCATAAACTTGTTTTGTTTTGATGCCGTTAATTCGGATGATGCTCGTACTACCATTGTTCCTAAAACAGCATGTTTTCCTGCACTTACGACCGTTCCATCAAAAGTTGAAAGATATTCATTTCTCCTTTTTGCATCTTCAACATTCTGATATACCTCTATACTTCCTCCAGCGTCTGTACCTTCATCAATTAATTTATCTCCAGCTAACGTCTGGGTGCCTAAAAGCGATGACGAAAAATAAATCTGAGCAGTGTATCCACCATCTTTTCCAAGATTTCCATTGGGATCGTTATCTTCAGTTGCACAGGCTATATTTGAAATATCATTTACATTATTCAGTTTTGAAAGAACCCAATCCTGTGTCGGATTCATAATCTGCTTCTGAACAGCATAACTTTCTTCAAGATCTTCTTTCTGCTCTTTAATTGTATTGAGTGTCGAAGAATAATCGGGAACATTTAACTCCTTAACTACACTGTCCATCGTTTTCTTATCCTTATTCATAGAATCTATTTTCCCATTCAATTTATCTACCACACCATTGATTTTCTTCTCAGAGGATTTTGAAAGACTTTCATCTACAGTATACTTTTTAGCAGTTTTATATAATGTAGGCGTATCCACCATTTGATTTCTGGCATCTTTTAACGTTTCGCTTAAGGTTGTCATGGTTTTTTCATTATAAGGAATATTCCCTGAATCAATGGTTTTCTGTGCCCCATCAATCGCTACCGTATATTCCTCATTTGTTGCGATGATCTTATTCGCAATTTCATTGTAAGAACTAACCGATTCATTATATTGCTCTACACAATCCTGGTAATTTACAACAACTTTTGAATACTCTTTAAATGCTTTGTCCCTTGGCACCTTGATTCCAACATACCAAACCAACGAACAAACAACAACGGCTACAACAATCGCAGTAATTCTGATAATTATTTCCTTTTTCTTCTGTTCTTGAGGAATCTCTTTTTTCTGCTTACTTTTCTTCTCTTTTTCAGCCTTTTTTGTTTTCTTTACGAGCTCTCTTTCAGCCATAGCTGCTTTTACATCCTCAATTGGACATCCACAATGCGGACAACTAGATGCCTTATCACTAAATTCTTTCCCACACTCTGTACATTTAATCATTGCCATGATATCTGCCTCCTTTAACACTTTTTCGGGATTGGTGGAATATCAGGAAATAATTGTTTCATATCATCTATAGTTCCCGCTTTTTCCCATTCAGCCATTCCTTTTTTCCACACTAAACTTTCTGCCGTAAACTTTCCTGCATTCATCATTTGCTTTAAAATACTAAGATCATACGGACCCATTGCTTGTCCATTCACTGCAATATAATATGAAACACTCGGAACTAACGGCGGTGTCACATCACTCTGTACGGACTGATTCATTCCCGACATAATGTTATTCATAGAACCTACTATATTCTGTCCTACCGCGCCACCAACAGCCATACTTGCCATCACTGCTGCCATATTAAATCCATCTCCGCCACTGGAAAAATTTATGTTGCCTGCACCATTAGATCCCATTTTTCCCAATGCTTCAGCACCTGCAATACCAACTTCAGCCTGCTTTTCAACTTGAAAAGCTCCCATATTATTTGTCTGTGTCTGTTTATGCTGTGCATATTGAGTTTCTTCTCTCTGAATCCGCAAGCTTTCTCCATAATGTTCTACATCTATTCTTTGTCGATCTGCAATATCTTTTACCTTAGCTGTTGTTTCTGCTTTAACAGTTGCTATAGTTACATCTTTGGTTACACTCATAAGTTGCATGTAACCTTTACTTGATTTGTCAATTTCGATCGCACCTATATCAATTCCAGATACATCTACTCCAAAATCTTCCTTCAATCTTTCACTGATATCGTATTCAATAGCATCATTAATCTGTGATGTTTTAGATTCAATTTGTACCAATGGTATATTATTCATTGCCGGAGCATTGGCAACGGTATCCTTCACATATCTAATTACTACGTCCTGAATCTGCTTATGGAAATCATCAAGATTAAAATTATTTAATCTATGTAGCTTAATAAATTGACGATAGTCTGTAATTTTAAAACTAATAGTTCCTCTTACAGCAATTGGCACACCAAAATCATTAAAACGTGGATCATACACATCAAAATATGGTACCCCAAACTTAACCTGTACAATTTGAGCAAGATTTATAAAATATACCTCTGCTTGAAACGGTGTTCCTCCATCATAAGTTGATCCCACAATACTTGCAAGCACAGGGAAATTTACTGTTTTTATTATCTGATCAAATGGACCAACAATAAAGTCTTGCATGATTTCATCTTTTTGTTTATATACAAATACTGCAACTTCCCCATCTTTTACTCTTAATGAAGATCCCCAACGAATTGCGTTCTCCCTATTATTTCTTGCCTTTGCTCCAACTGGATGCCATTTCCATATCAAATATGATGGCTCATCACATCGAATAGAGTCCATAAGTCCTCCAGTGTTTCTGTTAAACAATCCCATCTCACTTCCTCCTATTTTTCTTTTTCATCCTTACCATTCATAATTTTATTAAACTCATCAATATTTTCTTTTGATGCATCAATTCCAGGCTGTACACCATCTTTTATTCCTTGAATAAATCCTCCTTTTGATGAAGTATCATCTAATGTTGTATCGTCTTGTGGTGGTGTATATTCAAGGTTTATACCATTTTTTTCAGCCTCTTGCAAAATTTCATCTACTAATAACTCTCGTTTAATATCCCACTGACGTTTCAATTCCTCTGTATCTTTATTTGTTATGCTCGGACTATATACAAGACCTTCTGCATTTAATAATGCTTTTTTATATTCATCCTTTTCCAAAGCAGTCTGTGCTTCTTTATATATGCTTTCCATTCGAGCCACTTCCTTTTTTTCTGCTCCAGGTGCCTTAATGGCTGATACTAAAAAAATTATAATAATTAAAATTGGAATCCAACCAAGCATCAATCCCCACTTTATAATTCCAGTTTTCTTTGCTTTCTTTATTTCAAGATTTGATTTATCATACAATTCTTGAATTTCGGCAAAATCTGCTGCATCCCCATATGATCTTTTTGCTTTTTCATAAACCTGCTTAATTTTCGAATTCCAAGCATTTGTTATTGCTTTTTCTCCCTTAGTAATACTTAAATTAGTATAATCATATGATTTCGTATTTATATTTGAAGTAGCCAAAATCATAAATTCTAACATATCTTCCTTTGTATTTGGTATGGAAAAATTCTGAATCAAATTAATCTTTTGTTCATCCGTTTTGCATATATTTACTTGGTCCTGTGAAGCTGAAAAAATTCCTTTTGGTTTTTCATATTCTCGTCTTGCCTCTATCGCTTCTAACTTTATGGCAAATTCCCGAACCGCACTCGTTGTCTTTGATCCTCGCAGTTCAAATCCACATGCTGGACAATTTCTCACAAAAGATCTAAGTACTTCACCGCAATTTGGACATTTATATATTTTTCCTTCATACTCCTGCTGTCTCTTTGTTTTGTCCTTATAAACCTCCTCATGAACAGAAGCTCCACATTTCTGGCAAAACTTTGCTCCATCAACTAATTTTTCTCCACATTTTGAGCAGTAATTCATGTTTAATCCTCCCAACTTTCATCTCTTAGCTAAATACGGATTAGGCTTAAATGCTAATCTAACAATATCTACAATCCATCCAATTCCCAAAATACCCAATGTAAATGTATAAATCAGCGCAGAAACTATTTTTCCCTCATAATATCTATGAGCGCCAATCCAACCTAAAAAAATACATAGAAACAATGCTATCCATTTATTTTTCCATGTTCCAAATTGTCGCTTAACCTGCATCTGTACAGCCTCAAAATCTTTTTGAAATTCTTCAAAAGGTTCCCCGCAACATAAACAATAAAAAGCATCTTCTGGCATCTCAGCTTTACATTTTGGACATATTTTCATTTGTTCATCATTGTTATTCTTCATATTTTCTGCGTTAGGTTCCCTATAGTCTAAAACTATTTTATTACCACATTCCGGGCAAAAAACAAATGCATCTTCAACTTTTTTTCCACAATTTGTACAATAAGACACTACATTGTTCCTCCTTTGTACCCTCTTATTCACTCAATTCTGCATCGCATATGTCACCAATATTACACTCCAAATATTTGCATATTCGGAGCAATACAGATAACGCAACCTCTTCGTTTCTACGCAGCTTTGTCATCGTTCCTGTAGCAATATTTAAATCTTTCCGAAACTCCACCTGTGATATTTCTTTTTCGGCTAACATAACCCATAATTTTTTATAATTGATCCTCATATATTTAATTCCTTTACCCTCAAAGAATCGCATTATTTTACCTTTATATTCTTATTTTAAGAATATCTCTATATCCTCATAATGTCAACTATATTCATTACTATCTCGCCATATTTCAGCAAGTTCTTGCGATTTTGATTTAATTTCGCATCACATTTACACGGTAAATCGAAAAGGTAAGGTTACATAATAACCATCGCGGTCATAAACGTTGATATCATATTCCTCCCTGTCATGCCCATACCAATCATAGCCGTCACGATTATAACTATCCCTACCATAGCCATGACAATCATTCTTTTTCCCGTTCATAGCCATATTGGTTATAACCATTAAAATTAAATTTATTGGATAAATCCAGCTGAACAAAAACTGTTCGGACTTTAATCATTTATTACTAATGTAATTTATCACATGAAATTACATTAGTAATAATTGTTGAACATCATAATGATATTCAACAATATGGAAATTAACAAATGCCATGCACCGTTAATTTTCATATCACATTGTTTGTGTACCATGAACAGCGATTCATTTAGAAGAAATGGAATCTGTTTTGTAGCAAAAGGAAACGGTCAGAACTCAACATTATATTCTCTTGTAGAATTTAAAATAAGCGATTGCAAACTTGTTTCGCAATCGCCTATTTCATCACATACAACCTCTTTTATTTAAAATCATCACTTTTTGTATTTTTATGTATCAACCAGACATGATCTTTGTTGTTACATAAAATCAATAAAAGATAGGAAATTATAAGGCTACGTCTGCAGCCATTTCCGGATTTTTTCCACATCCGTTTTTCGCAGATCCCCATGAATATTGGATTCAAATGTTACATACTCATAATCTTTCTGATATTTCTTTAGCTGTTTTACCAGCTTATCCGCCTGTTTGATCGACACCTTATCATCTCCTGTCGTATGGAAAATCAAAAGCGGTGTATCGATCTCATCTGCCCAGTCAACCGCGGAACGTCTGCTGTATTCCTCCGGCAATTGTTCCGGTGTACCCCCGATCAGCTCTGTAAGCAGCGATCTCATATCTTCGCGTTCTTCGTAGTTCATGGTACAATCCGCAACTCCGGCAACAACAACCGCTTTGTGGATGCGCCGGTCTTCGCACAATGTTTCATAGGTCATCATTCCCCCACGGGAAACTCCAAACATATTAATATTCTTTGTATCAACAGAATCCAGTTTTTCGCACAAATCCAGGAGATGGATCACATCGTGGACATCATCCCCGCCAAAAGCATCGGTTCCCTCACTTTTTCCACAGCCACGATAATTGGATGCCACACAGATCGTATGAAACTGATAGGCATAATATGTCGTTTCCACATTTTTTAATGCCCCGTATGACCGGTTGCCTCCGTGATTATAAATCAGACACGGTGACTTCTTTTTCCCAAGCAGATCTATCGGAGCGCTGAGAAACGCCTCAATCTTTAAATCATCGCTGGTATAAAAAAAGCGATAGGAAACATACTTCGAGAGATCCACTCCCGCCTGTTTTTCATATGCCTGCAGATCTATTTTTTCATATTCTGAAACTCCTGCCGCCCTCAGATTCTCTTCTATCTGTTTTTCTGCATCCTTCACAGAAATGTCCGAAGACGATTTTGTCCGAAAATGAATTCCCAACAGAATCAGTATGACAGCGATTGCCAAAAGCAAAAAAATCTTCCGGGATACAAAATCTTTTGATATGTTTTTTCCTTCGATCATAACCTCTCCCACTCTTAATAAAGTTATTTTAACTCATAAACAACGACTGCTGCACATATTTTTCCGGATACTGATGCAGATATGAAAAACACTTTTCTGGCATACACATTATCCCGTGTTCCCGGCATGTATTCCATATCATCTGTGTCAATTCCTCTGTATGTGGACTTGGCAGTTCATATGCATTCCCATATGTGTGTATATATTTTTGTCTGAGTCCTGGAAACTTCTGATCCAATGCATGATAAAAATACTCCCGGTCTCCATCCCGCAGCGTCACTCCCATTCCCCAAAACATGATTCCCTTTACTTCTGCCTGCAGACAATATTCCAGTAACCCCCGGATATTTTCCGCAGTATCATTGATAAACGGTAAAATCGGTGTCATCCATACAAGCGTAGGAATTCCTCTTTTTTTACATTCCATCAACACTTCAAAGCGCTGTCTTGTTGTCGATACATTTGGCTCGATCTTTTTGCATAGCTCTTCATCATAAGTGGTCAGCGTCATCTGGACAACTGCCTTTGCTTTTTCATTGATCGACTGTAGTAAATCCAGGTCCCGCAGTATACGGTTGGATTTCGTCTGAATTGCAACACCATATTCATATCTGTCAATCAGTTCCAGACACTTTCGCGTCAGGCCAAGCGTTTCTTCGATATGAAGATAGGAATCACACATTGCACCTGTTCCAATCATGCATTTCTGCCGTTTGGAGCGAAGCGCTTTTTCCAGAAGTTCCGGTGCATTTTCCTTTACCTCGATATCCTCAAATGCGTGAGTAAATCCGTAACATTTGCTTCTGCTGTCACAGTAGATACAGCCGTGCGAACAACCACGGTAAATGTTCATACCGTTATTTTTCGATAAAATTCCTTTTGCCTGTACAAAATGCATAATTTTTTATTTCTCCATTACTTCCACGGCCGTTTATTGCCCGTCCAGCCCATCGCTTTCCAGTACTCGGCATCCGGCTTTGAAAGACCGCCTTTGCTCTGCAGCATGCGCATCACTGAAAAGAATCCTTTTGTTTTGATTCCCGGTTTCACTTTACCGTTGTTTTTTAAGATCTTTGCGGCAGTTTTGTCTACTGCCTGATCAATTTTCTGCCGGATCTTCGGGGAAACGGTATCCCAGTTTACGGAACGCACGGCAATTCCGATTTTATAAACTTTTGGCACGCCCCAGAAAAACAGACTGTCCTGCATATCTTTGTTGGTGCTTTTCATACCTGCTCCGGCGGCGGTGGAAATACACACCGCCTGCTTGTGGAACATCTCCGGTCTCGGGCGGTGTACCATCCAGCGGTGCCCCTGATGATCCAGGAAATTTTTCATCGGAGCGGTCACATGATACACATAGACCGGGCTGGTCAGGATGATCAGATCCGCCTCATCCATTGCCTTTAAAATGGGCTGTTGTTTTTCAAAATGCGGACACTTATCTGCTGCCACACTGAAACACTGCGCACAGCCGATACAGTAGTCGGAGAAATCCCGCGGAAGAAAAAATTCTGTCACTTCCCCACCGATTTTGTCTGCCAGCAGTTTTCCGATATGATAGGTGGAACCCTTGTGGTTCTGCCCATTAATGATTACGGTCTTCATTCGTTCTGTACACCTCTCTGATTTTTTATTTCATAGGCGTTTGCGAAACGCCACAGACCGCATAAATACGGCATTTTTTGTTACCAAATTAAAATAACTCCTCACCGGATAT
>PPYF01660321.1_pt1 | contig 47013 bp, 43 predicted proteins | sample 1559871 | NCBI WGS metagenome assembly PPYF01 (sample SAMN08240021, study PRJNA423297) | Human gut metagenome, whole genome shotgun sequencing project.
TAAATGATAATTTAGTGGCCTAAAACAATCTATTTAGCAACGTTTGCTTTAGTTCATTCAGAGTTAAATTTTCAAGTTGATTCACCATTATTCTGTCAAAAATCGGTTTCACAAATGTATTAAAACCATCATTCACATTTTTGGGAGCAATTATAACATCCGTATCTCTTATCTCTTTTGAACTTAGGTTAACCTGTACTCCGCTATGAGCCTTTGATCTAATACTATGCAAGAATGGCTTAGAATTCGTTAATAAAAACAAGTAAGCCGGCGAAGTACCATTATAATTATTGCTTCTAATTAAACCAACACGCTGATTAAGAATATATTGATTACTGCAGTTCATTAATGCAGTATTGCCCAGAATTGCAACTTTATTCTTCATGTCAGTCATTGCCATCAATAGATCCCATTTTTTTAAAACATATTTATTAAGTTTTGTTACTTTGCCTTTTTGAATCCAGCTTTTAGTTCCAAGCTCGTTTAACCCACCACCTATTAATATGTTTCCCTGTTTAAATACTTTGTAAGTTAATGGTTCATATTTTTTAAGCATTTCGTTACTCTTAAAATTATGACCATTTGAAAAAGTCATTATTTTACTAAATGAGGCAATTTCCCACCCATTAGGTACCATTTTAAATTCATCAGTAGGTAGTAAATAAATTTGCCAGAATTTGGTTTTAGCTAACTTAAGTAAATTATCATTTATCCATCCAAACACACAGAAAGAGGTGATTATTTCATGGTAAGTTACCTAAATGAACAAAATAAAGTATATAAGAGTGCTAGTTATACTGGCCCTAGTAGCATGATTGATGCTGACCGAAATAACGACCACACACAGGTACTGCTCAAAAATCGTTTAGAGAGTGCGTTACGGAAAATAAATCCAGGATATGACGATGAAGTCTACAAAAATGCGGTTCACCAATTTGAACGGCTAGCGGAAAGTCCAGATATGATGCTAAATAACCATAAACTTCATCAGTTAATCATTGGTGGAGCAAAGGTCAAGACGTCATTTAAGGGTGAAAGCCGGACGCTCACCCTTTATCCAATTGATTTTGATAATGTAGGTAATAATGAATTTGTTGCGACTAATCAATTTACGGTTAAACAAGGTGAACATGTTCGACGACCTGACATTACTTTATTTATTAACGGTTTACCATTAGTAACATTTGAATTGAAAAATCCAACTAATGCGAACGTAGGTATTCAACAGGCATTCTCACAACTTGAAACCTATAAGACTGAGATTCCCGAATATATGCAGTATAACGAAATCCTAATTATTTCTGATGGGATAAATGCTCGTGCTGGTTCATTAACAGCTGGGATTGATCGTTTTATGCGGTGGCGCGAGCCTAAAGAAGTAGCAGTGGATGATTCAATGATGGAACTTGATATTCTTGTTGAATATATGCTTAGGCCTAAAGACTTATTGAACATTATTCAAAATTTCATTCTTTTTGAAGCTGATGGTGATAATACAATTAAAATTTTAGCGGCGTATCATCAATACTATATGGTGAATAAAGCAGTAAAGCGGACAGCTAAAGTGTTAAGCGATCCTAGTGATGATCGAATTGGAGTTGTTTGGCATACAACTGGTTCCGGTAAATCCCTTTCAATGGTCTTTTATTCCGGCATTGTTGCTCGTCAGCTTGGTAATCCAACAATTTTAGTAATTAATGACCGCAATGACTTAGATGACCAGCTTTACGGAACTTTTGCTTCTGCACATGAGTACTTGCAACAAAATCCGGAACATGCTGAATCGCGAAGTGAAGTTCGAGAATACATGAGTAAAAACTCAGGCGGGATAGTATTTAGCACAATTCAAAAATTTTCTCCTAACTTTGAAGCTGGCGAAGAACATATGCCAGCATTAACAAAACGTTCAAATGTAATTGTAATGGTTGATGAAGCACACCGTTCACAGTACGGACTTGAAGCTAAAATTACTAATAATGGAGTTAGATATGGCTTTGCAAAGTACCTTCGGGAAGCATTGCCTAAGGCCTCATTCATTGGCTTCACAGGAACACCAATTAATAAGGCAGATAAATCAACCGTTGCTATGTTTGGAAATTATATTGATGTGTACGATATTACCCAAGCGGTAAATGACCATGCAACTGTGAGAATTTACTATGAGAGTCATGTCTTCCCACTAAAATTAAAAGATAATGCGATTGCGGAATATCAGAAGTTAATCCAAGAAGCCGGAATCAATGATGATCCTAATTTGCGAGAAACAGAAAGACGTAATCGAGCTTTTACTCGTTTAGAAGCATTAGCTGGCGCCAAGCCACGTTTAGAAAAGATTGCTCAACACTTTGTTCAGCATTTTGAAGCACGACAAAAGGAACAATTTGGTAAGTCAATGATCGTTGAGATGTCCCGAAAAAATGCGGTCAAATTATATAATGAAATAATTAAGTTACGTCCAGAATGGGGCAATGATGACATCAATAAAGGGAAGATTAAGGTCATTATGACCTCCAATGCTTCTGATGGTCCAGAATTTGCAAAGTTTAAGACTAGCAAACAAGAACGAAAAATCTTACAAAAACGGATGAAAGACAATAGTGATGAATTACAGATTGTTATTGTTGTCGACATGTGGCTAACAGGTTTTGATGTCCCAAGCATGAATACGATGTACATTGATAAGCCAATGCAGGGGCATAACCTTATTCAAGCCATTGCACGGGTTAACCGTGTATTTAAGAATAAGGATAGTGGATTGATCGTTGATTATATTGGAATTGCTGACGCTTTGCGCTTTGCTTTGAATGTTTATTCTAAAGATGATCAGGGTAAAGTCGGAATTAATATTGATCGTGCTATGATGTTGCTGAAAGAAAAGTATGACATTGTAAAAGAAGACTTTTTATACGGAATTGACTATTCAGGGTTTGGCTCAAAAGATAAAAGCATAAGGCAAAAAGCCGTTAATCGTGCTGTTAATTCGTTAGAAGCTGAAGACGAGGATACAAAACAAAAATTCTTTGATGTAGTGACAGAATTACAAAAAGCTTATGCCCTAGTTTCTACGCAAACGGAAGCACAAGAACTAAGTGCAGAAATCGCTTATTTTAAGACCGTTAAAGTCACTCTAATGAAATTAGATGCTCCAATTCCGATTGGTAGTGGGAGTGATGAATCACATTCTTCTGTTGACTACCGGATGCAACAGCTATTAGACCAGTCAATTGTTTCTGAACCGCATGTAGACATTTATCATGATTTAGGCTTGGAACGTCCTAACCTAGACCTAATTTCTGACCAATTCTTACAAAAAGTAAATGAGATTACAGAAAAGGATATTGCAGTAGCACTTTTAGAAAAGCTCCTTAAAGGTCAGGTGAAAGCATATCAACGAACAAACCTTGTAAAAGGAAAGAAATTTGAAGAATTACTTCAAAAGTCGATTGATGAGTACAATAAACGCGGAATTACTAGTGAGATTGTTATTCGTAAATTAATTGATATGGCTAAAGAAATTAATAAGGAACAGCAGGAAGGAAAAAATTTAGGACTTTCAAGGGAAGAAGTTGCCTTTTATGATGCATTGGCTGATCACGATAAAGCGGTTCAAGAATTGGGAGAAGAAAAGCTTCATTTGATTGCGGCTGAATTAGTTAAAACAGTTAAAGAGCAAGCTGGAGTTGATTGGGAACGGCGTAGTAATGTTCGTGCAAAAATGAGAGTTGCCGTTAAGCATCTTTTGCGTAAGTATGGCTATCCGCCTGATATTGCACCTGATGCGATTAAGACTGTCGTTAAGCAAGCAGAACAGATGGCGACTAACGAAACTTAATAATATTTTGTCTATTTTAGGAAAAGAGGATCTTCTATGGAAATAATCTCATCACCAACCATTGGAGAAATATTAAGAGAAGAGTTCATGAAGCCCTTAAATCTTTCCGTAGATCGCGTTGCAAACGCAGTGGGAACCCCTGCTTCAAAGATTCAAGTTATTCTTAATAAGAATCAAAAAATTACGGTCGATACATCAATTCGTTTAGCAAAATTATTTGGTGTTTCTGATAGTTATTTCTTGAATTTACAAAATGATATTGATACCCGTAATAACAAAAAATTTTAGTAGCAAAACAACCCTAAGTATCCGTACGCCAGATACTTGGGGTTGCTTCGTGTCTTAAACATTATTCATTTTTCAAACTAGGAACCTCTTGATCATTATCCTTATTTGGGCTCCACCAGCCTTGCTTATTAATATAGTTGCTTGGTAAGCACATGAAAACCAATACAACGATTTCTAAAGCGGCCATCAGTCCTTCGCAAAATGCGTTATCAACGTTTCCTAAAACAACTGAAAGGAGCCAAACGGCAAACAGGAACCAACCGGAAAGGCCGACATCCCGAAGCCGACGAACAGTGATTGAAATTGCGGGAAAGATATTAGCAAACCCGAAAGCTCCCATGATAATTACGATGATTAGTACCATCCCCAGTCCTTGGGTTGTCCCGTTTACCAGGGAGCCAATTGATGAAACACCGGAAGCGGCTAGTAGAAGCCATAAAATAGCATAAATAATGACGTTCATTAACACTGCCCACCAGTAATCCGCCCGGGTTGAGGTGGCCTGGTATTTAAATGCGTTTTCCCAATAATATTTGTAAGCCTTTAACATAATTACATTCCTCCTAATCCGTATCTCTACTATATCATATTAGTGGGGAATCTAATTATTATAAGAGCTTTCTCAAATCCTCATTTCACAGCATTTCACCTTCTTATAGGAAAGCACTGGAGCAGAAAAAGCTGTCACCTAGGTCAATCGATCTAAGTGACAGCTTATTTGGTATTAATGGCTAAAAACTGAGGATCTATTTTTATTGAGCAGTATATCCGCCGTCAGTAACAAATTCAGAACCAGTACTGAATGAAGAACGGTCAGAGGCGAGGAATACACACATATTGGCGATTTCATCTGCGTCACCGAGCCGACCCATTGGGTGTAATGCTTCAAGGCTGGTCCGCATTTCTGGGTAAGCGTCAACCATTGGTGTATGAGCATAACCAGGGTGAACAGAATTGATCCGAATTGGATAGTTCTTGTCACAGCAGTATAGGGCGGCAGACTTAGTGATTAGTCGAACGGCACCCTTAGCGGCGTTGTAAGAGAAGAGGTTTGGAATCCCGATTAATCCAGCGATTGAGCAGAGGTTAATGATTGATCCACCATTCTTCTTCATGTGCTTGATGGCATATTTTTGACCAAGCATAACCCCATCAAGGTCAACGGAAAGAATCTTGTGGAAGTCTTCCATCTTAACGTCTTCAGCATTATCGAACAGCAGGATTCCAGCGTTATTCAGCAAAACATTCACTGGGCCAAAAGTTTCTTCAGCTTTCTTAAATACTTCTGGCCATGAAGACTCATCGGAAACATCTTGCTTGATGAAAATGGCCTTATCACCAAATTGTTCAGCCTGCTTTTGCCCTTCAGCATCATCAACGTCAGTCATGACAACCTTGGCTCCTTCATCAATGAAGGCCTTGGTACTTGCAAGACCGAACCCCTTAGCCGCACCAGTTACAATTGCAATTTTGCCTTCTAGTTCACCCATAAAGAAACACCCTTTCTATATAAAAACCAACATTAATTTATTTGTAATCGCTTACATGTTAATGTTATCACTAAATAATAGATAAAACAAACTTAATTGATGATAAAAGGTGATTAACCTTGTGACTTTATGGTTGGAACTCCTCTGTTGGCTAAGTCTTAATGTTAAGCAACTTATTTAATTGCATATTTATTTTGATATATTTAATATAATGTATTATTATTCATTAATAACGAATGATTTTAGTGTTATATGAATATCAGTTGTATGATATGATTTTATTGTAAACGATTATATTGACGGATATTTTTTAGGAGGGGTCATCATGGAAAAGCAGAAGCAAATTGATATTCTAGCGAAGTTAATCAGTATTAAGTCAGTAAACGATAACGAGAGTGAAGTGGCTGACTATATCGAATCACTTTTTGCGCCATATCAAGATCAGGGAGTTCAGATTGATCGGGTTCAATACGCTCCGGGACGAGATAATTTGGTAGTGACAATTGGTTCTGGTGACCAGATTTTGGGCTTCTCTGGTCATGAAGATGTGGTTTCTGCTGGGGATGAATCCGATTGGCAGACGGATCCATTCCAAGCAACGATAAAAGATGGCAATTTATATGGTCGTGGAGCTTCTGATATGAAGAGTGGGTTAGCTGCTTTAATTATCAGTATGCTGGAGATGCTCGAAGATAATTCAGTTCCCGGGAAAATTAGGTTACTTTGTACGGTTGGTGAAGAAACAGGTGAGTATGGTGCGGCCCAGCTCACTAAAGAAGGTTATGCGGATGGGTTAGCTGGTCTAATCATTGCTGAACCAGGGAATGATATGACTGAGATCGGTTACACGTCAAAGGGAGTCATTGATTATATTGTTACCTCAGTTGGAAAACAGGCTCATAGTTCTCAACCGGAAAAGGGAATCAATGCAATTGATCACCTGATTGATTTTGCAACCCAGGTAAAGCCATTAATGGCTCAGTTTGATCAGGAAAACCCAATTTTGGGTAAGCTGACCCATGTTCAATCCGTTTTCCAGGGTGGTTCACAGATTAATTCCGTTCCTGATAAGGCAATTATTAAGGGAAATATTCGAACAATCCCTGAATACCCGAATAAGGTCGTCTTTGCTGCCTTAAATGATCTGGTAGAGAAGTTGAATCAAAAGGATGGCTATGATTTAAGTATTCGTTATAGTTTTCCGGAAGAAGCGATGCCGGGAGACAAGAATGCTCCATTGATTAAGCTGATGGAAAAGGTTCATGGTGAAATATTTAAGGATCGTTCTGTAAAGGCAATTGGCCAATCTGGAGCAAGTGATGGATCAGAATTTCTCCATGGAAAAGGTGACTTTGCAATTGCAGAAATTGGACCAGGAAACAATACGCAACACCAAACTGATGAATTCGTCAATGTTGAAACTTTTTATAAGTCAATCGAATTCTATAAACAAGTAGCTAAAGAATTCTTTGCAAAGTAGGTGAGCTTATGGAGAAAAAAGTACAGAAGAAGCATCGGTTTCATATGCCCTCGGCCTTTACAATTCTCTTCTTGTTGATTGCTTTAATCGCTATTTTGACCTGGATTATCCCGGCTGGGGAATACAAGGTTAATAGCGCGGGAAATATGATCTCTGGGACCTATCACACGGTTGCTAGTCACCCGCAAGGAATTTGGGACATCTTTATGGCACCAGTTATTGGAATGATTGGTGATAAGGCAACTACTGGTGCGATTGATATTGCCCTTTTTATTCTGGTTATTGGTGGCTTTCTGGGTGTCGTTAATAAGACTGGAGCCTTGGACGACGGTATTCGTTCCATTGTGGAAAATTCTAAGGGACACGAAAAACGGTTGATTATTGTCTTGACAATTATCTTTGCGATCGGTGGTTCAACTTATGGAATGGGTGAAGAAACCCTCGCATTTTTCCCGCTGATCGTTCCAATCATGATGGGAGTCGGCTATGATTCACTCGTTGCTGCTGGAATTATTCTGCTCGGAACTCGGGTTGGTGATTTAGCATCAACAGTTAACCCGTTCTCCACCGGAGTCGCTTCTGGTATCATTAAAATTTCTCCTGGATCAGGACTTGGTTCCCGGATCATCCTATTAATCATTGTTACCGCCTTAACGATTGCTTTCGTGTTACGTTATGCTGACAAGATCAAGAAGGATCCAACGAAGTCATTAGTTTATTCACAACGAAAAGAAGATATGAAGTTCTTTGAAGTTGATCAGCGGACGACAAAACCACAACCGTTAACTAAGGTTCAAAAACACGTCCTCTGGGTTTTTGCTTTAACGTTTATCATTATGATTGTGGGGTTGGTTCCTTGGACAAGTATTAATAAGTCCTGGACCTTCTTTGAAAGCTTTACTAAATGGCTAACCCAAATTCCGTTCTTCGGTGACTTTTTAGGTGCTGATATGACGGCATTGGGTAGTTGGTACTTTAACGAAATTACGATGCTGTTCTTATTTATGTCGGTCGTCATTATGTTTGTTGGTCACATTAAAGAAAATGAATTTATCAATTCCTTTATGAGCGGAATGAGTGATTTACTGAATGTTGCCATTATTGTTGCGGTTGCTCGGGGGATCCAGGTTGTTATGAATAACGGTAAGATTACCGGAACAATCCTTCATTGGGGTGAACTTTCTTTAGCGGGAATGCCTAAAGCTGCTTTTATTATCTTGGCCTTTGTCTTCTTTATTATTCTTTCGTTCCTTATCCCATCAAGTTCAGGCCTAGCCGCAGCAACGATGGGGATTATGGGCTCGTTGGCTCAATTTGCCCACGTTGACGGGAGTGTATTGGTTACTTCTTACCAGGCTGCTACGGGATTAATTACTGCAATTACACCGACTGCTGGAATGCTAGTTGGCGCCCTCGCTCTTTCACGGATCCCAATTACGATCTATTGGAAATGGGTCTATAAATTCATTCTGCTCCTATTCTTAGTAACTTGTGTTTACCTCGCAATCTTAACAGCACTTTAAAAGTAAAGCAGGCAAGTGATCGTCAGCCAATTCAATCCCTTGTCTGCTTTTAATTATTCAAATTGCTAAAATTAGCCTGGCTCAGCAATGTAATCATCAAGGCCATTTGGATTTCCAGACCACTTATATTTGTCATACCAGATTGAGTGCCTTTCTTCATCGAGCATTGCAATTGCTTCCATTTCATCCGCGTCTAATTCAAAATCATAGACATCGCGATTTTCTCGCATCCGTTCTTCATGAATCGATTTAGGGATAACGATGAAGCCTTGCTGAAGCTCCCAGCGAAGGATCACTTGTGCTGGTGACTTCCCATGCTCCTTAGCAATCTTATTAATCACTGGACTATTTAGTAGTTGACCATTGCCTAGCGGTGACCAAGCCTCTAATTGAATGTGATTATCCTGACAGAAAGCAACGGTATCCGGTTGGTGAATTCGTGGGTTGAACTCAATTTGGTTGACCATTGGCATGATATTAGCATGATCCATTAAATTTTGGAGGTGGTCAACGTCAAAGTTGCAAACACCAATTGCCCGCGCCTGACCATCGTTATAAATAGCCTCTAGTGCTCGCCAGCTTTCAATATATTTATTAAACACGGGCCAGTGAAGAAGGAGGAGATCAACATGGTCGGTTCCAAGCTTCTTTAATTGCTCATTAAAGGCATTCCGAAGCTTATCGAAGTCTCCTTGGTCCCCGTTGAAAATCTTGGTAGTAAGGAAAAGCTGCTTTTGCTCAATCCCTGAGTCTTTAATTCCTTGACCAACCTGTTCTTCATTTCCGTATTGTTTAGCAGTATCAATTAACCGATAGTGATTTTTGATCGCGTCAGTAACGACTTTGGCGGTTTGATTAAACGGAATTTTCCAAACTCCAAAACCAATTTGCGGCATTTCAATCCCGTTATTTAGCTTGATTAATTTTTGTTGATTTTCATTCAACACTTTCACCTTCTTAGGTTAATTTTAGCAGTAATTGTTCTGAGTGATGCAAGTGAATTATATTTAACCGGTTTATTTCCATTGATAATTCTTTTGAGTAGCCCTTTTAAGGCCAATTACTTTCTTATTGCATTTAACTTTGATCGTTTCTGGATGACTACAATCATTTGACTGAACTGATCTGGTAAGAGCGAAGGCTTGATTACTGATGCTTGTCTTGTCGCTTTTGGTCATTTTTTGAAAACCCGGCTTGACTTGAATGATAATTGTTTTGCGATCAAGATAATAAATCCTCTGAATATATTTTGCATAATCATAATTTCCTGGATCGCTGTCGGCATAACTTTGATGGTCCCCAAGGTCTTCAGCAAGCTGGTGGTTGATATTTCTTAAGGGTTGTTGCTTAGCATTTGCATTGCCAATGTTTAGGATTAGACTAAAAGATAAGATTAATAAAATAATGAACGGGTTTTTATGCATAATATACTCCTTAGTTGCTTAAAATTGATAAAGGTGCGAGGTGCTTTTAATGAAAGATGAATTAACGATTTCCAAAATAACAACTGAAGTGGTCGAGGTACCTCTGGAGCAGCCATTTATCACTCACCTTCATACGGTTAATGCAATCCACGCAATCCGGGTGAAGGTAACCTTGAAAAACGGTATGATCGGTATCGGTGCCGCAACTCCGAATGAAGTGGTTACGGGTGATAATATTGACACCCTTAAGATAATTATTGAAGAGGTGATTGCACCGCGACTAATTGGCTCTTCCTTGGCTAATATTGAACCCCTGATGAAACGACTACATACTGCTGTGGTAGCAAATGGACCAGCAAAAGCTGCGGTTGATATTGCAATTTATGATCTGTTAACTCAAATCTACCATGTCTCACTTAATCATTTGCTTGGCGGAAGTAAGCAATCAATGGCGACCGACTATACTATCAGCATCGGTAAGCCAGCTGAAATGGTGGAACAGGCAAAGAAGACGGTTCAACGTGGGTTTACTGCACTAAAGATTAAACTTGGCGATCATTCCATTGACGAGGATGTGGAGAGTGTTAAGCAAATCGCTCAAGCTGTCGGATCGGACGTTGCATTACGTCTTGATGTTAATCAAGGGTGGAGTTATAAGCAAGCCTTGCGAGCTTTCAAAATGCTGGCTGACGCAAATTTAAACCTTGATTTTATTGAGCAGCCGCTTCCAGCAAATCAGTTACGTGATTTAGCCTTGCTCCGTCAGCAATCAACCATCCCGTTAATGCTGGATGAAAGTGTATTTACACCAGCGGATGCCTTACGGGTAATTAAAGATGGAGCAGCAGATTATGTTAACATTAAGTTAATGAAGTGTGGGGGAATCTACGAAGCAACTAAGATTAACCAGTTGTGTGAAAGTGCAGGGATTCTGTGCATGGTTGGTAGTATGATTGAGGCTCCTGAAAGTATTGCCGCTGCGGCAGCCTTTGCTAACGCTCACGCTAATGTTCGCTTTATTGATCTTGACTCAGTTTATATGATTAAGAATGATCTCGATTTGGGCGACCTTAAGCGGGTTGGGATCCATTTATGGCATGCGTGATTTAAAATTTCCTGGCATTATTTTATGATGCTGGGATTTTTCATTTTCCACATTACGACTAAATTCGTTATAATTAATGTATTACTTTTTTGAGGTTAAATATGAGTAAAATATACGCAGTTAGAAAAGGACGTCACCCAGGAATTTATCTTACCTGGCCAGAATGTCAGCAGGAAATTAATGGTTATCCGGGTGCGGTGTATAAAAGCTTTTCCAATGAGTCATTGGCTAAAGAGTGGCTTGCTGGAGATAATAAAAGACAAGCAAAAGATCATGCTGGCGGGCTGAACGATCCAGACATTATTTACCTATATACAGATGGTGGTTCACGCAATCATGGCAATAAGCCGGGGCAACACGTTAAGCAGACCGATAAGGCAGCTTGGGCGTTGCTGATTAGTAAGGGCGGTCAGCAATTTACCAAGACTGGTGGCGAGTTTGGGGCGACAAACAATCGGATGGAATTAATGGCATTGAGAAATGCTTTGCAAATTTTATTGAAAAATAATAAACAGGGTGAACGGATCATCGCCGTTTTAGATTCACACTATGTCCTTGACCCGATCATGAAAGGCTGGCTTAATGGCTGGGCCCGTCGTGGTTGGCAGACTAGTAGTGGTTCACCAGTGGCTAATCAAGAGTTGTGGCAAGAGGTTATTCAATTACTACCACAGTTTAAGCAGCTACATTTTCAATGGACTAAGGGACATGCAAACAACCAAGGCAATGTTATTGTTGATCACTTATTAAACCAAACAATGGATCAAATGGGGGAAGAATAATGAAAATTGGAATTGATAAGATGGCATTTGCAACTACTGACGAGTATATTGATTTACGCGAGTTAGCTCGTGAACGGGGGGATGAGCCTGATAAGTACACGATTGGAATTGGTCAGGATCGGCAGGCAGTTGTTCCACCAACTCAAGATATTGTTACTTTAGGAGCAGCAGCTGCCAAGAAGCTTTTATCCAAAGATGACAAAAAACATCTTTCCACTGTGATTGTTGCTACTGAATCAGGAATTGATAATTCTAAGGCAAGTGCTATCTATATCAAACATCTTTTGGGACTGGATGATTTTATCCGTGCAGTTGAGCTAAAGGAAGCCTGTTATTCAGCAACTGCAGGGATTCAGTTTGCGAAGGGATTAGTCGCAATGAATCCTCAGTCGACAGTTTTAGTAATTGCAGCTGATATTGCTCGTTATGGGCTGAAAACACCTGGTGAGGTTACCCAAGGAGCGGGAGCAGTTGCAATGTTGATTTCTGCTGATCCCCACATCTTGGCTCTTGAGGATACTACGGTTTCATATACAAAGGATGTTATGGACTTTTGGCGCCCGCTATATGCTACTGAAGCACATGTGGATGGTAAATACTCGACTAATGTTTACATTGACTTTTTCCTTCAGTGCTGGCAACGCTATCAACAAATGACTGGACGACAACTAGATGATTTTGCCGCCTTAACTTTCCACTTGCCATTTACCAAGATGGGGAAGAAGACATTGGAGGCACTCCTTAAGGACAATCAATCACCGGTTGCTAATAAATTGAGGGAGCAGCTGACCGCAAGTCAAAAGTACTGTCGTGAGGTAGGAAACCTCTATACTGGTTCACTTTACCTTGGAGTAATGTCACTCTTACAAAATGGTCAGGTTAATCCTGGGGACCGGATTGGTCTCTTTAGTTACGGTTCCGGAGCAGAAGGTGAATTCTACAGTGGGATTCTTCAGCCTCACTTTGAAAAATACTTGAGTGACGTTAAGGATGATCTAGCAAATCGTCATCAGGTTTCAATTGCTGAATATGAGAAGCAGTTCAACTCACAGCTGGGGATGAACCAGGATGATGTTGAATTAGATTGGCAATCAGATCCAGCACTGTTTATATTAAAGGGTCAAAAGGAGCACAAACGGATTTATCAGGAAAAGAAATAAAGTGTTACAATATAATTAACACAAACGGGGAGCTTGTATAACAGGCTGAGAGGAAGATGTGATCTTCGACCCATGGGACCTGATTTGGATAATGCCAACGGAGGGAATTCGGTTAAGAATTTTAAAATCGATCAGGTAGGTGCCTGGTCGATTTTTCTTTATCAAGATCAAGTTTCGCTAATCAATAAAAGGATGGTGGAACTGATGCAACATAAGACATCACTAGTAGAAAACGGAATGATTTGGTGCGGCGCGGGAATATCAATTGCGGAGATCCTGACAGGAACTTACTTAGCACCATTGGGGATGGCCAAGGGAATAGTGGCCATTATCTTAGGTCATTTGATTGGCTGTGGGTTGCTGTTTCTTGCTGGAATAATCGGTGGCCAGTTGCGGATTAGTGCGATGGAATCGGTAAAAATCAGTTTTGGCCAATTTGGTGGAATATTTTTTGCTAGTCTAAATGTTTTACAATTGATTGGCTGGACGGGAATCATGATTTATGATGGTTCGCTAGCGGCTAATGGTCTTTGGAAATTGGGCCGGCCACTATGGTGCGGATTGATTGGCTTCCTAATCATAGTGTGGTTAATTATCGGGATTCGTCGCTTAAAATGGCTGAACACCGTTGCCTTAACTGCTTTATTACTTTTAACGGTTTGGTTGTGCTATTTAATCTTTGCTGAACCACATGTAAATAATCATTTAGGGGCATTATCATTTGGACAAGGATTAGAATTAGCCGTTTCGATGCCCCTATCCTGGCTTCCCTTAATTTCTGATTATACTTCGGTTGCCCAAAACCCGATCCAAGCGAGTGGAGTTAGTGCAATCACTTATGGTGTCATTAGCTGTTGGATGGCAATTGTCGGCCTTGGCGCAACCTTATTAACCGGGCAGACAGATATTGCTAAAATAATGGTTAGTGCTGGCGTTGGGATTAGTGGCCTGATTATTGTCCTCCTGTCAACAGTCACTACAACGTTTATGGATGCCTATTCTGCAGGAGTCTCTGCACAAACATTAAAGGTTAAGTGGTCTTCACGTTTAACAGCAATTATTGTAACTAGTATTGGTAGCCTTGGCGCAATCGTTTTGCCGATGGATAATTTTAGTAACTTTCTTTACATTATTAGCTCAGTCTTTACTCCAATGATTGCGATTCAGATTATGGATCGATTTGTTCTTCGCCTTAACAATAAGGAGCGTTGGATTAGTTGGAATCATTTTGCCTTATGGCTAGTTGGTTTTATAGTATACCGCTGCTTGATGTTAGTAGATCTTCCCGTAGGAAATACGTTGCCTGATATTTTGATTGTGATCTTTTTGGTGTGGATTGTCGATCACAAAAAAGGCAGGAATGAACAAAATTATTAGTTCATTCCTACCCTCAATAAAGAAACATTGCTAATTAAAGGGAAGTTTAGAAAATGTGGTCACGGTATAGACCAATAACCTTACCAAGGATAGTAACGTTATCCAGATAAATGGGCGCCATCGCATCGTTCTCAGGTTGAAGCCGGAAGCGGTGGTTTTCTGGTTCTTTATAGAACCGTTTGCAAGTAGCTTCATTATCACTTGTCATTGCAATTACAATCTCGCCATCTTTGGCGGTTGATTGCTTACGAACGATTACGTCATCACCATCAAGAATTCCGGCTTTGATCATACTGGTGCCGTGAATTTTTAACATGAATAATCCAGAGGCATCTTTAATTGAAGGTGGTAAAGGAAAATAATCTGTAGTGTCTTCTACCGCTAAAATAGGCTGCCCTGCGGTAACAACACCGATCATTGGGATCTCTTTTTGCTCTGGTTCAATTCCCAGGAGATCTAATCCCTGTTTAGTAATCTCAAGTGCCCGTGGCTTGGAGGGATCCTTTTGTAAGTAGCCTTCCTTGATTAGATTGTTTAGGTGAGAATGAACAGTGGAGGTTGAGGAAAGCCCAACGATTCCGCAGATTTCACGGACTGTTGGTGGGTACCCGTGATCCTTAACGTGTTTATAAATGCAACTTAATACGGCAATTTGTTTTTGACTTGCTGCTTTTGCCATTTTGACACCTCATTTGGCTAGATTATTATTAAGTCTAGAATATCATAGTAATCGTCAACTTTCAAACGTACGTTCGCGGAGAAGTTAGTACATATCTTGAAAATAGTTATTAAGTTAGCTAAGATCAAGATAAATAGTTAAATTAAGGATATCTGAAAGGTGAGGAGATAATTATGGCTGAATCTACAGACCAAGAAAAATTATTAAAGCGAATTAACGAACTCGCTCATAAAAATAAGGAAGAAGGACTAACAGAGGCCGAAACTAAGGAACGAGCAAAGCTACGGAAAGAGTACCTTAAGAACTTCCGTGAAGCAATGCGGAGTAATATCGAAATGATGCGAATCTTTGATGATAATGGTAAAGAGGTTACTCCAGAGAAGGTTCGTGAAATTCAACGGAAAAAGGGATTACGTGATGATTAACCTTGTTTAGCCCTTTTCAATTCGACTACTTTCGTGTACTATTGAACAGTAACTAAAAAAGGAGGAAAGTAGTTGTGGCATTAACAATTTCATTGGTAATCCTCGCCTTACTAATCGGTTTAGTTGGCGGTTTCTTTGGTGCTCGTCGTTACATGGAAAACTATCTCCGCAATAATCCACCTATTAGTGAAGAAATGTTGCGGACGATGATGTTGCAAATGGGCCAAAAGCCATCTAGTCGAAAGTTACATCAAATGATGCAAACCATGAAGGCACAAGCCAAAAAAGCAAATAAGTAATCTTAAATAAAAAAGAAACCGGAAATTTAATTTCCGGTTTCTTTTTCTTTAGAAATCATCGTCTTTTGGTTTAGGCGGCATGATGTATTTATAATTAGGATTGATTTGGTGATCTAACTCATCAAATGATTGCTGCATTTCACTCTCTAATTTAGCTTGACTTTCTTCGTCGAGTTTGTTCTTCCGGTCAATATAAATTGGCTTTCCAAAGGCAATGTGACGGGGATACCGTTTGAATAATTCGCTAAATTTGAGAGGCCCTTGATACACTGCAGGAACTAGCGGAACGTTTGCTAATTTGGCAATTAATGTTGCACCGCCCTTTAATTTACTGGAATAACGAGAGCCTGATGGAAAAATAATTGTTGATAGATCAGTTTTTCGTAAGATTTGCACTGGCTTTTTTATTGCTGAAGGGCCAGGATGCTTGCGGTCAACCGGGAAGGCATTTAACTTTTTTAAAAAGTAAGCAGCAATTGGGTTCTTAAATAACTCTTTCTTTGCCATAAAGCTAAATTTTTTGGGGTAGATCGCAAGAGCAATTAAAACCGGATCCATCCATGTCCGATGGGGAGCAACAATGATATAATTGCCGTCAGGTATATTTTCTTTATTATAAATTTTTGCTTTGCCATTGATTAGGTTTAAGAATGGTTGAACAATGGCAATAAGAAATGAATATAGCATAAAATCATCCAATCTAATCTGTATAATAACTGGCATTATTATGACTAAAAAAGTAACTCCTTGCAAGTCTAAAAGAGGTGAATAATAAATGGACGATGAGAATTTATTAAAGACAGACGAACGAATTGACCAACTATATAGTCAGGATGTTCAAATTATCCAGAATCCCCATTGCTTTGCTTTTTCTCTTGACGCGGTCTTGCTAGCTGACTTTGTTCGTCCTAATAAGAAGCGCCAGGCAAAAATTGTTGATCTTTGTGCTGGTAACGGTGCTATTGGCCTTTTTCTTCATAATAAGCTTGGTGGCCATTTTACAGAGGTCGAGTTGCAGAAACCAATTGCCAATATGGCAGAACGAACAATTAAGCTGAACCATCTTGAGGAACGCTATGATGTCTTAAATATGGACATTAAAGATATTTACAATAAAATTCCTAAGGATTCTGCGGATATCGTCTTGTGCAACCCGCCATATTTTCCTAACAACGAACATAGCAAAAAGAACCCTAATCGAGCTTTAGCGATTGCACGTCACGAAATCACAACTAACTTAACAATGGTTGTTGAAAAGATGAGTGGTTTATTGAAAATGAATGGTCGGGGATACCTGGTTCATAGGCCAGATCGCTTAGCGGAAATTTTGACTGAATTAACTAGCCACCGACTTGCACCCAAGCGAATTCGCTTTATTCACCCAAAGCCAGATCGGGAAGCTAATATCGTCTTAATTGAAGTAATTAAAGATGGTGGAACTGGTGGAATTCGGATTGTTCCACCATTAGTAGTTAACCAAGCCAATGGCGAATATGGGGCTGAGGTGCAACAATTACTATATGGAGATAAAAAGTAAACATTATTATATATATGTTCTTCACTGTGCTGATGAAAGTCTTTATTGCGGCTTTACCACTAACGTACAGAAGCGGTTCAATACTCATCAATCTTATAAGGGAGCTAAATATACCCGTGTAAAATCACGGCACCCGCTCCGATTGATGTATTGGTGCGAATACCCAACAAAGCATAAGGCGTTAAGTGCTGAATACCGTTTTAAGCACCAAAGCAGACGACAAAAGGAACGCTACCTCCATATAAGAGGAATTAAGATTTAAATTAATTCATTAAGTTAAGGATAAATGCTTGTCAGATGAGATGCTTTTTTGTATACTATATTTCGGTGTTAAACGCCAATTTCACACCCAATAGGATGGTGGCCAATGTGCTAATTTAGTTTGGCTGCCAGATGATTATTGGGGAGGAAAAAACATTTTGGAGGTACATATTTTATGTCTGTTGTTACTATGAAGCAATTGCTTGAAGCAGGTGTTCACTTCGGTCACCAAACTCGCCGTTGGAACCCAAAGATGGAAGAATACATCTTTACTGAACGTAACGGTATCTACATCATTGACTTACAAAAGACTGTTAAGTTAATCGATACTGCTTACAACTACATGAAGGATGTTGCTGCTGACGGCGGTGTTGTTCTTTTTGTTGGTACTAAGAAGCAAGCTCAAGATTCAATTGAAGAAGAAGCTACTCGTGCAGGTCAATACTACGTTAACCATCGTTGGTTAGGTGGTACCTTGACTAACTGGAAGACTATCCAATCACGGATCGCTCGTTTGAAGGAATTGAAGAAGATGTCCGAAGACGGCACTTTTGATGTTCTTCCAAAGAAGGAAGTTGCTGTTTTAACTAAGCAACGTGAAAAGCTTGAACGTTTCTTAGGCGGTATTGAAGACATGCCAAAGATCCCTGATGTAATGTTCATCGTGGACCCACACAAGGAACAAATTGCTGTTAAGGAAGCTCAAAAGCTTCACATTCCAATCGTTGCTATGGTTGATACCAACACCGACCCTGATGACATCGACTACGTAATTCCATCAAACGATGATGCTATTCGTGCCGTTCGTCTTATCACTTCAAAGATGGCTGATGCTGTTATCGAAGGTAAGCAAGGTCAAGATGACAACAAGCAAGCTGATGCTAACGATGCTGCCGAAGAAGAACACGAAGAAGTTTCTGAAGATTCATTAAAGAACCTTAAGGACAGCGTTGAAGGCAAGTAATTAAACGATAATTAAGTATTAAATACTTGGGCTGTTTGCGTACGGACCATTGTGGCCTGAGTACCAAATAGCCTTTTTTATTAAAAAAGTTAAACGAAGGAGAGATCTAATCATGGCTGAAATTAAAGCTGCTCAAGTTATGGAATTACGTAAGAAATCTGGTGCTGGTATCATGGATGCCAAGAAGGCATTAGTTGCTAGTGATGGTGACATGGATAAGGCAATGGACTACTTACGTGAAAAGGGTATTGCCAAGGCCGCTAAGAAGAGTGACCGTGTTGCTGCCGAAGGGTTAGCTGACATTGCTGTTAGTGGTAATACCGCTGCTATCGTTGAATTAAACTCAGAAACTGACTTTGTTGCTGCAAGTGACCCATTCAAGGACTTACTAAAGAAGGTTACTAAGTTGATCAGCGAAAACAAGCCTGCAAACGTGGAAGAAGCGCTTGCCATGAAGACCGAAAACGGTACTTTAAATGACGACTTGATCAGCACTACTCAAAAGACCGGTGAAAAGATTAGTCTTCGTCGTTTTGCAGTTGTTGAAAAGAACGATAACGACAGTTTTGGTGCATACCTTCACCAAGGTGGCCAAATTGCTGCTCTTGTTGTTCTTGAAGGTGGCAATGAAGATGCAGCTAAGGATGTTGCTATGCACGTTGCTGCTATCAACCCTGAATTCATGACTCGTGATGATGTATCTCAAGATCGTCTCGATCACGAACGCGAAGTCTTCAAGGAAGAAACCTTAAACGAAGGTAAGCCTGCTAAGATCGTTGACAAGATCGTTGAAGGTCGTTTAAACAAGTTCCTTTCACAAATTTGCTTGGCCGACCAAGACTTTGTTAAGAACCCAGACCAAACTGTTGCAGAATTTGTTTCTGCTAACAATGGTAAGTTGAAGTCATTTATTCGTTACGAAGTTGGTGAAGGAATCGAAAAGAAGCAAGATGACTTTGCTCAAGAAGTTAAGGATCAAATGAACTAAACAACGTTCGGCAAAAAAGGGCGTACTCTTTGAAGTGCGCCTTTTTTTGAAAATATTACCATTAGGAGGCAGGTTTATGTCAGACATTAAATACAATCGTGTCATTTTAAAGCTTAGTGGGGAAGCCCTTGCCGGTGAAAAAGGGTTCGGTATTAACCCACCAGTGCTTAAAGATGTTGCCAAGGAATTAAAGGAAGTTCATGAATTAGGTGTCCAAATTGCTATCGTCGTTGGTGGCGGAAACATGTGGCGTGGTGTTACCGGGGCAGAACTTGGTATGGAACGCGCCCAGGCTGACTACATTGGAATGTTAGCAACCATTATGAACGCACTATCTCTTCAAGATGCTCTGGAATCACTTGATGTTCCAACACGGGTACAAACCTCTATCGAAATGCGTCAAATTGCAGAACCATATATTCGACGGAAGGCTATTCGTCACCTTGAAAAGGATCGGATTGTGATTTTTGCTGGCGGTACGGGAAGCCCATACTTCTCAACTGATACTACCGCTGCATTGCGAGCAGCTGAAATTAATGCAGATGCTATCTTAATGGGAAAGAACGGTGTTGATGGTGTTTACAACGCTGATCCAAACAAGGATGCTAACGCTGTTAAGTTCGATCATCTAACCCACATGGATCTGATTGAAAAGAACCTCCATGTTATGGATACCACCGCAAGTTCACTTTCTATGGATAACCATATTCCGTTAGTTGTATTTAACCTAAACACTCCCGGAAATATTATGAAGGTTGTTAAGGGACAAGAAGTTGGAACCACGATTGAGGGGGATTAACCTATGGCTACAGGTAAACAAATTTTAGATGAAGCGAAGGATAAAATGGCAAAGTCCGGAGATGCATTACGCCGGACTTTAGCTGATATTCGTGCAGGACGAGCAAATGCGAGTCTGCTTAATGGAGTTAAAGTAGATTACTACGGCGCTCCAACACCACTTAACCAAGTGGCATCAATTACAATTCCTGAGGCACGTCAATTACTTGTTACTCCATATGACGAAAGCTCATTAGACAATATTGAAAAGGCAATCTATGCTGCTAACCTTGGCTTAACACCACAAAATGACGGTTCAGCAATTCGGATTCTAATTCCGCAATTAACTGAAGAACGGCGAAAAGAGCTTGTTAAGGATGTTAAGGCTGAACTTGAAAAAGCTAAGGTTGCTGTTCGAAATGTTCGTCGTGAAGCGATGGATGACTTAAAGAAGGGTAACAAAGACGGCGATTTCAATGATGATGAATTTCATGATCTTGAAAAGAAAGTTCAGACTGAGACCGATAACGGGATCAAGAACCTTGAAAATATCGCTGCCGATAAGGAAAAAGAATTAATGGGCTAGATTAGTCTTAATTACTAACTAAGAGTGGGAAAACGAACTAGAAAGCTAGTTCATTCCCGCTCTTTTTTTGGTTGGGGTTGGCATTTCTCCTCAATACATTTATAATTGACAAGTAGTTTTTACTTTAAACATAAAATTTGTCTGGAGGAACTATTTTGTTTGGCAAAAAAGAAGGATCCTCGACTAGTAACGCGAAGTTAGATCCAAACCGAATTCCTAATCATATTGCGATTATTATGGATGGAAACGGTCGCTGGGCTCAAAAACGCCACTTACCACGTGTTGCAGGTCATAAACAGGGAATGCAGACCGTAAAGAATGTGACGATCGCTGCTAGTGAATTAGGGGTAAAGGTTCTATCACTCTATGCTTTTTCTACCGAGAATTGGAAACGGCCTTCGAGTGAGGTAAATTATTTGATGCAACTACCAATCAAGTTCTTTTCAACTTTTGTTCCAGATTTAGTTAAACATAATGTTCGGGTGATGGTGATGGGTGACATTACTAAATTGCCCCAAGGAACTCAAAAAGCAGTTAATGATGCAATCGCTGACACAGCTGAGTGTGACGGGATGGTTCTGAACTTTGCCTTAAACTATGGCAGTCGTGACGAAATCATTCGGGCAACTCAACAAATTGCAAAGAAAGTCGCTGCTAAAGAGATTAGTATTGATCAAATTGACGAACAGTTACTGTCTCAAAATATGATGACAGCTGACTTAGGTGAGTTAGCAGATCCTGACCTTCTTATCAGGACAAGTGGTGAGGAACGGATTAGTAATTTTATGCTCTGGCAAATTGCTTATAGTGAGTTAGAATTTACTGATGTTTACTGGCCTGATTTTGACCGGCATTCATTAGAAGATGCTATTGTTAAATTTCAGGGACGTCACCGTCGTTATGGTGGCTTAAAAAATAACTAAGTTTGGGGAGAATAATATTGAAAACACGGATAATAACAGCTGTTGTTGGTTTAGCAATCTTCATTCCGTTAATAGTTTATGGTCACTGGCCATTAACAATTGCCGCAATTGCACTTGGGATCGTTGCTATGAGTGAGATTTTAGCAATGAAACGGATGTTCCTCATTTCATTTGAGGCAATCGTTTCTTACCTTGGAGTTGCACTATTAATCCTACCAGATAGTTGGTTAGACTTTTTACCAAGTGTTGCAACACGGTGGTTTGCATTCTATTTCTTGGTAATTTTGTTACTATTACATACGGTTATTAGAAAGCAACGGTTTACTTTTGATGATGCCGGTGTGCTAACTTTAGCGATGCTTTACATTGGATTAGGTTTTCGTTACTTTGTCGAAGCACGAGCAGTCAACTTCCAAACCTTACTATACGGGATGCTAATTGTTTGGATTACCGATAGTGGGGCCTACTTAATCGGAAGAAAAATCGGGAAAAATAAATTAGCACCTAAGATTAGTCCAAACAAGACCTGGGAAGGATCGATTGGCGGGACAGTTTCTGCTACAATTCTGATTGCTATTTACTTATACTTTATTCCGGTTGGCGGATCTTTTATTCCAATGGTTTGTTTAACGTTAATTTTGTCAATTATGGGTCAGTTTGGTGATTTGATTGAATCATCACTTAAACGGTTCTATGGAGTAAAAGATTCTGGGAAAATTTTACCGGGACATGGCGGGATCCTTGACCGGTTTGATAGTATGTTAATCGTTATGCCAATGATGCACCTCTTAGGTATTATTTAGTTCTGAAAGAAGAGGGGATTTTGTGATAATAACAATCATCACCTTTATAATCGTTTTCGGAATACTGGTTTTAGTCCATGAATTTGGTCACTACTATTTCGCAAAACGAGCAGGGATCCTAGTCCGTGAATTTTCAATTGGAATGGGTCCCAAGATTTGGTGGAAACAATCCGGTGGCACGACGTATACGATTCGAATCTTGCCATTAGGGGGTTATGTTCGTCTTGCCGGTGCAGATGATGAGGACGAAGATGAGTTACGTCCAGGGACTCCGGTAACTATTCAGCTTAATGATCAGGATCAGGTCACTAATATTAATGCAAGTCAAAAGACAACATTGTTCCAAGGGATCCCGCTTCAAATTGTTGATTCTGATCTGGTTAACGATTTATGGATTAAGGGATACGTCAATGGCGATGAGAACGACTTGAAGGTTTATAATGTTGCTCATGATGCTTTAATTACTGAGCACGATGGCACCGTCGTTCAAATCGCACCTAAGGATGTCCAATTTAATTCTGCTAGTTTGCCAGCACGAATGATGACTAATTTTGCTGGTCCAATGAATAACTTTATTTTGTCTCTTGTTGTCTTTATTATTCTCGGCTTCCTCTTAAGTGGGGGAGTTCCGGTGAATAGCAATAAGGTCGGGCATGTTAATGCTAATTCAGTTGCTGCTCGAGCAGGCCTCGTAAGCGGTGATCGGATTAAGCAAGTCAACAATACTAAAATTAAAGATTGGACAGATTTATCAACTGCCATCTCTAGCCATCCAGGGAAAAAGATTACCGTAACTTATGAACACCAGGGAAAACAGCACACCACCACAATGGTTCCCAAAACAGTTAAACAGTCAGATCAGAAAGTTGGTCAGATTGGGATTCTTGAAGAAACGGATAAAAGTTTCTCAGCACGGCTTAATTTTGGTTGGCAACGGTTTGTTCAAGCAGGTACACTAATCTTTAGTGTCCTCGGCCACATGTTTACCCACGGCTTTTCATTAAATGATTTTGGTGGACCAGTTGCTATTTATGCAGGAACATCTCAAGCAACGTCGCTTGGCTTTACAGGTGTTTTGAATTTCTTAGCACTGCTTTCAATTAACCTTGGAATTGTTAACTTATTGCCAATTCCAGCGTTAGATGGCGGAAAACTATTATTAAATATCATTGAGGCGATTATTCGTCGCCCAATTCCGGAAAAGGCCGAGGGGATTGTGACAATGATTGGGTTCTTCTTGCTGCTAGTATTAATGATTTTGGTTACGTGGAATGACATTCAGCGTTATTTCATTCGATAAGGGAAAAGGAGTATTTTAATGCAACAATCAAAGATTTTAATTCCAACAAAAAAGGAAGCACCAAGTGATGCGGAAGCACTTAGCCATAAGATGATGGTCCGGGCTGGTTACATTTACCAAGTGTCCGCTGGTGTATGGGCTTACTTGCCAATGGCCTACCGGGTAATTCGGAAGGTTGAAAATATTATTCGTCAAGAAATGGAGAAAGCTGGTGCGGTTGAAATGATGATGCCGGCACTCCTTCCTGCTGACTTATGGAAAGAATCTGGTCGGTATGAAAGCTATGGCGATAACTTATTTAAGTTAAAGGATCGTCGTGATCGTGACTTTATCATGGGGCCAACTCATGAAGAAACATTTACTGAAGTTATTCGTGACAGTATTAAGTCATACAAGAAGCTACCATTAGTTGTTTACCAACTACAAGATAAATTCCGTGATGAAGATCGCCCTCGTTACGGGATCCTTCGTGGTAAGGAATTTGAAATGCTTGATGGTTATTCATTTTCTGCTGATCAAGCTGGCTTAGACCAAGCCTATGATCTTCAAGCAAGAGCATACCGTAATATTTTTGACCGGATTGGCTTAGACTACAAGGTGATCCTGGCTGACTCAGGAACAATGGGTGGTAAGAACTCACAAGAATTTTCCGCTCCAGCAGAGGTTGGTGAGGATATCATTGCTTATACTGATGGGGATTACGCTGCTAACTTGGAAAAGGCTACTAGTAAGTTTACCGGTGTTCAACAAACCGCTGAACCTGAAAAACTTGAAAAGAAGCCAACCCCAGGGGCTCACAGTGTCGACGAGGCTGCGGAAAGTCTTGGAATAGACTCAAATCAGATCATTAAGACAATGTTCTACATGGCCAAAATGAGTGAAGAGGAAACACAGCCAGTTCTTGTTTTGATGCGCGGCAATGATGAAGTTAACGAGGCCAAGTTGAAGGATGAACTAGGCTGTGAAGAATTAGAGTTAGCTGACGAAGAAGATGCTGTGAAATATCTGGGAGCACATCCGGGTTCACTTGGTCCAGTTGGTGTTGGTGAAGATGTTAAAATCTATGCTGACAATTACGTTAAGGTAATGGTTAATATGGCTTGTGGAGCTAATGATGATGGTCACCACTACATTAATGCCAATATTGACCGTGACTTCCGTGTTGATCAATTCGGTGATTTCCGTAATGTTAAGGAAGGCGAAATTGCTCCGGATGGTCATCCAATCAAGTTCACGCCAGGAATTGAAATCGGTCATATCTTTAAGTTAGGAACCCATTATTCAAAGAAGCTTGGTGCACAAGTGCTTGATAACAACGGTCGGCTAGTTGATGTTATTATGGGAAGCTACGGGATTGGTGTTAGTCGGTTGCTTTCTGCAGTTGCTGAACAAACAGCTGATGACAATGGATTGGTTTGGCCTGATAGTATTGCACCATTTGATGTTCATGTAATTCCTGTAAATGCCAAGAAAGCAGATCAAATGGAAATGGCAAATGAACTTACAGTCGCCCTTGAAAAGGCTGGTTATGATGTCTTAGTAGATGACCGTAAGGAACGTGCTGGTGTTAAGTTTGCCGACTCTGACTTAATTGGGATTCCAATTCGAATTACTGTTGGTAAGAAGGCTTCAGATGGTATTGTTGAAGTTAAGATCCGGAAAACCGGTGAAACAGTTGAGGTTAAGACTGAAGAAGTCGTTAATACTGTTGCTATCTTGCTCAAGCAACTTAGTGGACAAGACGATGCTGAAGCTAAATAATTAGTCTAATCATTAATTGGTGGTGACGATGGTAGAATTTAATTTATCAACGCGCCACTTTTTTATTGTAGGAGGATAAAAAGTGAGTTTATCACGACAAGAATTATTTCAAAAGCTACTTGAACAAATTCACTTTCCCGAAAAAGATAACCCTGCCTTTCGTGATGCAAAGGTTCAATCTGTCGTAGTTCATAAGGATTCGCGTCTATGGGAATTTCATTTAATGCTCCGACAGCCGTTACCATTTAACCTTTTTAGTGAATTTTCAAACGCGTTAACAATGGGTTTTCGGGATATTGCTAATACGCGAGTGAAAATTAGTAGTCCAATGACCGATCTTGATCCCAAGCTAATTGGTGATTACTGGGAATATGTAGTCCGCCAAACAGCTCCCGATTCACCGATGACTCAGCAAGTTTGTACACAGACATCACCTGAAGTTAGGGATGGTCGGGTAACTCTTGTTATTGAAAATGAGATGATGAAGGACTTCCTTACTAAAAATGTCTTAGGAAAGATTGAAGAGGATTATGTTGACCTTGGTTTTCCTAAATTTCGGATTCACCCGTTCGTCGATGAATCTGCTTCGGAAGCCCGGATTAAGGAACTAAAGGCTAAGCATGAAGCGGATGATGCTGCCCTTGCTGCTAAGGCGATGGAACAGATTAAAAAGAATAATGTTGCTAAAAAGAAAAAGCAGCAAAGCAACGTGGCACCTGCCGATGGACCTGTTCAACTTGGTCGGGTAATTAATGATTCCCAAGAAGTTAAGCAGATGAAAGATATTGCTGAGGAAGAGCGCTCGGTTGTTGTTGAAGGTTATGTCTTTAGCACTGAAGTACGGGAACTGCGCTCAGGTCGGCAATTATTGACATTTGAAATTACTGACTATACTTCTTCGTTTGCGGTAAAGAAGTTCTCCCGCAATGAAGCTGACGAAGCCCAATTTGCAAATATCAAAGAGGGAATGTGGCTTAAAGTTCGCGGTCCAGTGCAAGAAGATACGTGGATGCATGATTTAGTTATTAATGCTTTTGACATTAATGAAATTAAGCATGAAGAACGTCAGGATAAGGCGCCAGCTGATGATAAGCGAATTGAATTACATGCCCATTCAGAAATGAGTCAAATGGATGCTACGAATTCAATTACCGAATTAGCTAACCGTGCTCATTCGTGGGGACAGCCTGCAATTGCAATTACTGATCATGCGGACGTTCAAGCATTTCCAGAAGCATTCAAGGCAGCTAAAAAAACAGGGATCAAAATGCTCTACGGTGTGGAAGCAAACGTGGTTGATGACGGGATCCCGTTAGTGTATAACGAAAATGATACACCGCTAGATGGTCAGACATATGTTATCTTCGATGTTGAAACGACGGGACTTTCAGCAATTTATGATAAGGTGATTGAACTTTCCGCTTCGAAGATGAAAGATGGTGAAGTCTTGGAGCGGTTCGATGAATTTATTGATCCTGGTTTCCTCCTTTCTGAACAGACAACTAACCTAACATCAATTACTGATGAGATGGTTCAGGGTTCAAAAAGCGAGGAAGAAGTCTTCAGGATGTTTAAGGACTTCTGTGAAGGGTGTATTATTGCTGGTCACAACGTTTCCTTTGATATGGGATTCATGAATACCGGTTATCGTCGTCATAATATGGAAGAGATTACGGCCCCCGTTATTGATACTTTGCCGTTAGCACGATTTCTCTATCCGCATATGCGTGGATACCGTTTGAATACCTTAAGTAAGAAATTCAAGGTTGCTCTTGAACACCACCACCGAGCAAATTACGATGCTGAGGCAACAGGGAAGCTGCTGCATATCTTCTTAAAGGATGCGGAAAAACGGTATGGAATTAAATTAATCAGTGATTTGAACAAACATATGACTGATAACGATGCTTACCGGCATGCACGGCCATTTCATGTTACGATTCTTGCCCAGACTCAAGCAGGGCTGAAAAACCTCTATAAGTTGGTTTCACTGTCTAACGTTAAGTATTTTGCGCGAGTACCGCGGATTCCGCGTAGTGTTCTGACTAAGTTTCGCCAGGGACTCCTTTTGGGCACTGCCTGCTCTTCTGGTGAAGTATTTACCGCAATGATGGAAAAAGGATTTGCTGAAGCTGAGCGAAAGGCTAAGTATTATGACTTTATTGAAGTTCAGCCGAAACCTAATTACCAGCCATTATTAGAGCAGAAGGTCATTGCTGATGATGCCCACTTGGAAGATATTCTGAAGAACATGGTTAAACTAGGTGAAAACTTAAAGAAACCAGTTGTCGCAACGGGGGATGTCCACTATTTGGATGCTCACGATGCCATTTACCGTAAGATCCTCATCAATTCTCAAGGTGGTGCTAATCCGCTTAACCGGACTAGAAGACCAGATGTTCATTTCAGAACAACAGATGAGATGCTCAATGAATTTAGTTTTCTTGGTGCTGATAAAGCACATCAAATCGTTGTCACAAATACCCATCAGGTTGCTGATATGATTGATGACGGCATTTGCCCAGTCAAGGATAAGCTTTACACTCCCCATATGAAGGGAGCAGAACAAGAAATTCAAGATCGTACTTGGGACACTGCTAAGAAATGGTATGGTGATCCGTTACCAAAGATTGTTCAAGACCGGGTTGATCTTGAGTTAAATAGTATTGTTAAAAACGGGTTCTCGGTAATTTATCTGATTGCTCAACGGCTAGTAGCAAAGTCAAATAAGGACGGTTATTTGGTAGGTTCTCGGGGATCCGTTGGTTCAAGTGTGGTTGCTACGCTTTCTGGAATCACAGAGGTTAATCCGTTGCCGCCACACTACCGATGCCCTAAGTGTCATTATTCTCATTTCTATACCAAGGGTGAATATAGTTCAGGATTTGACCTTCCAGAAAAGAAGTGTCCTAAGTGCGGGACACTGCTGGTTAAGGATGGTCATGATATTCCGTTCCAAACTTTCTTAGGATTTAAGGGAAATAAGGTTCCGGATATTGATTTGAACTTCTCCGGAGACTATCAGCCAATTGCTCACAACTACATGAAAGTGCTATTCGGTGAAAAGAATGTCTTTCGTGCTGGAACAATTGGTACTGTCGCCGATAAGACTGCCTATGGTTATGTTAAGGCTTATGAACGTGATACAGATAAGCAGTTCCGGGGAGCAGAAGAGGACCGGCTTTCTCATGGTGCTACCGGTGTTAAACGAACGACAGGACAGCACCCGGCCGGAATTATTATTGTTCCTGATGATATGGAGATTTACGACTTTACGCCAGTTCAATACCCGGCTGATGATCAAGAAGCGGCTTGGGAAACAACCCACTTCGATTTCCACTCCATTCACGATAATATTTTAAAGATGGATATTTTAGGTCATGATGATCCGACGATGATTCGTGCCTTGCAAGATTTATCCGGGGTTGATCCACAAACTATTCCGATGAATGATCCGGGCGTAATGAGTTTATTCTCTAGTCCTGAGGCGTTAGGGGTAAGTGAAGAACAGATCCAGAGTAAAACTGGAACTCTTGGTTTACCAGAATTCGGGACCCGTTTTGTTCGGGGAATGCTTGAGGATACCCACCCAAAGAACTATTCGCAACTCCTGCAAATATCTGGACTTTCTCACGGAACGGGCGTGTGGTTGGACAACGCTCAAGAGTTAATTAAACAAGGGGTCGCAACAATTGCCAATGTGATCGGATGTCGGGACAACATTATGACCGACTTAATTCACTATGGCCTTGATTCTGAAACCTCATTCCAAGTGATGGAATCAGTTCGTCATGGTCGAGGAATCCCTGATGATTGGCAAAAGAAAATGCGTGAGGCTAACGTTCCGCAATGGTACATGGATTCATGTTTGAAGATTAAATACATGTTCCCACGAGCACACGCGGCCGCCTATGTTTTGATGGCATTACGGATTGCCTACTTTAAGGTATACTTCCCGCTTGTTTATTACTGTGCATTCTTCTCTGTTCGTGCTGATGACTTTGACGTGGTTGCAATGTCACACGGTAAAGACTCTGTTAAGACACGGATGAAAGAGATTAATTCTCAAGGAAACGATGCAAGTGCTAAGGACAAGAGCTTATTGACGATCCTTGAATTAGCTAATGAAATGTTAGAGCGGGGCTTTAAGTTCAAGATGGTTGATCTTGAGCGATCCGATGCAAGTAACTGGTTAATTGATGGTAACACATTAATTGCTCCATTCCGCGCAGTTCCTGGTTTGGGATTAAACGTTGCCAAGCAGATTGTTGCTGCTCGTGAAGAAAAGAAGTTCTTATCGAAGCAAGATCTAGCTGAGCGAGGAAAGGTTTCGCAGACAATTATAGATTTTCTTACCCAGAATCATGTCTTGGACGGACTGCCGGACGAGAACCAATTAAGCCTGTTCTAGGGATAGTTGCTTGCTAGTTTAGTGAGTTCATGCTACAATTAATTATGGTAAATAACTCGTTGGAGTGAGCAGAGATGCTCGCTCTTTTTATTGCAAATAATGGAGGTGACGCAGTTGAGCAATGTCGTTGAAATAGTAACCGGATTAGCTAAGCCGATTTTAGCCAAACATGATTGCTACCTTTACGATCTTGAATTCGTTAAGGAAGGTAAAAACTGGTACTTACGAGTTTATGTTGATAAGGATGGGGGAGTTACCCTAGAAGACTGTGCTGATATTAGTGATGAATTGAGTGAGGCGCTTGATAATACCGAGCCTGATCCAATTCCTCAGGCATATTTCCTTGAGGTATCTTCTCCTGGTGCCGAACGTCCATTGAAGAAGGAAGCTGATTATGAGCGGGCAATCAATGATTACATTCACGTTTCCCTTTACCAGCAGATAGAAGGAAAAAAGGCATACGAGGGAACGCTGGTTGAACTTACGCCTGACGAACTAACATTGGAATACATGGATAAGACTCGTCAGCGTCGAATTAAGATTGAACGTAAAATGATCGCGCAAGCACGATTAGCAATCGACTTTAGCAAGATTTAAAGGGAGTGTTAAAAGGTGAGCAAAGCAAAAACAAACACTGAAATGATCGCTGCTCTTGATTACTTAGAGAAAGAAAAGGGAATCAAGAAGGAAATTGTTATTGAAGCCTTAGAACAGGCTTTGGAACTCGCATATAAGCAAAATTATGGTGAAAAGAACGTTGAAGTTGACTTTGACGGGGTTACTGGTAATATCAAGGTTTATGCTGTTAAGACGATTACCGATAACGAAGACCTGGTTGAGGAAGATGACAACGAGTATATGAGCCTTGCCGATGCGCGGAAGTTGCCACATGGTCAAGGATACGATGTTGGTGATGAGATTCGTGAAGAAGTTACACCACGTGATTTTGGTCGAATTGCAGCCCAAACAGCAAAGCAAGTGGTAATGCAACGGTTACGCGAAGAAGAACGCAAGATCATCTATAATAAGTACAAGACTTATGAGAATGAAATCATTACCGGTGAAGTTTCTCGTGAGGACAAACGTTTTACTTGGGTTGACCTTGGTGATGGTGTTGAAGGTGCCATGGGTTACCGGGACAAGATGCCTAATGAACACTACCACATTCATGACCGGATCCAAGTTTACGTTTCGAAAGTAAATGATGATCGTCATGGCCCGCAAATCTTTGTCAGCCGGACAGCTCCAGAATTATTGAAGCGGTTATTCGAACGAGAAGTTCCAGAAATTAAGGACGGGACAGTCTTAATTGAAAATATTGCTCGTGAAGCTGGGGATCGTGCTAAGGTAGCTGTTTATTCTAACGATCCAAACGTTGATCCCGTTGGTACTTGTGTCGGCCCTCGTGGTTCACGTGTTCAGGCAATTGTTAATGAGCTTGATGGCGAGAACATGGATATTGTTGAATATGTTAAGGACCCGGCTCAATTTATTGCTAATGCCCTCAACCCGGCAGAAGTTTTAGACGTTATTTTTAATGAACCGGAAGCTCCAGTTACTGAAGAACAACCAGAAGAAAATTCAACTGATGATTCTGTAACGGAGACTAGCGACACATCAACTGAAGCAGAGAGTACTGAAGAAAAACCGGTCGCAACAACTGAAGAGCGTTCATGCACGGTTGTAGTTCCCGATAGTCAGCTCTCACTTGCAATTGGTAAGCGGGGTCAAAATGCCCGGTTGGCTGCTCGATTAACAAAGTATAAGATCGATATTAAACCGGCTTCTGAGATGGAAGACAATACTGATACACTCGAAGAAGAAACTGACGCTTCAGAAGATTAAAGCAGCGGGGTGAAATAAATGAAAAAGAGAAAAGTACCGATGCGTAAAGATATTGTTACTGGCGAAATGATGCCGAAACGACAATTGATCCGAGTAGTTAAGAATAAGGAAGGCGAAGTTACGCTTGATCCGACCGGTAAAAAGTCTGGTCGGGGAGCCTACATTGCTGTAGATGTAGAGATTGCTAAACGAGCAAAAGAAGAAAAAACTTTCGAAAAAGCCTTTCATGTTAAGTTGGATGATTCATTCTATGATGAATTAATTCAATACACGGATCACCTTCAAGCACGACAAGCTTTATTTGGTAACAATGAAAAATAATCAACAATCCGTTTTAAACTTACTCGGATTAGCACGCCGCGCCAAACAACTTCAAAGTGGCGAGGGCAGTGTCTTAAAATTAATTCAAACAGAAAAAGCCCAGTTTGTTTTCTTAGCTCAGGATGCTGGATCAGCAACACTAAAGAAGTTTACGGATAAATGCACCTTCTACAAGGTTCCACTCTGTACGCTTTTTACTAAAAAACAACTAAGTCAAGCAATTGGACAGTCAAGAACTGTTATTTGTGTAACGCAATCTGGATTTGCAAGAAAGTTTGAGGAACTACTAACGATGAATTAAGGAGCGTGAGTACATGGCCAAAGAACGAATTTATGAATTAGCCAAAGAACTCAAGATGCCAAGCAAGAGCCTTGTAAAGGTAGCTAAGGATCAAGGAATGGATATTAAAAGCCATATGTCATCTGTGACACCTGATCAAGCACAAAAGTTACGCCAAGTTGTTAAGGGGAACAACCAAAAGGGCGCTAACCAGCCAAAACAACAGGCTAAGCATCACGAAAAGAATTCTCAGGCAAAAGCAGGTCATAAGGGAAACCAACAATCAACCAATCAAGCTAACCATAACAAGAAAAATGAACATCATGATCAAAAGCACCATGATAAGAACCATTCTTCTAAGCAAACTAACCAAAACAATAACCGTCATCAAAATGACAATAACGGCCGCTTTGGTGGCAGCTTGAATGAATCTGGTCGAAAGGGTAAGCGGTTTAACAAGAAGAACAAGAAGCGGAACAAGAAACATAACAATAATGGTCGTCTTCGTGAGGTTAAGCACCAACAACCTACTCAGCGAAAGGATAAGCCATTACCGGATGTTCTTGAATATACCGAGGGAATGAATGCGCAAGATCTTGGAAAGATTTTGCACCGTTCACCAGCAGAAATTATTAAAAAGCTCTTTATGCTCGGTGTAATGATTAATCAAAACCAGTCCTTAGATAAAGATACGATTGAATTGTTAGCTACTGATTATGGTATTGAAGCTAAGGAAAAGGTTGAAGAAGATATTTCAGATATCGACAAGATGTTTGAAGAAGAGCAAAATAACACGGATCACTTAGTTTCTCGTCCACCGGTTGTTACTGTTATGGGACACGTTGACCATGGTAAGACTACGTTGCTTGATAAGCTTCGTCACTCACATGTTACTGAACATGAAGCTGGGGGAATTACTCAGGAGATCGGTGCTTACCAAGTTCATTACAAGGATAACCTAATTACATTCTTGGATACGCCAGGACACGCTGCCTTTACTGAAATGCGTGCTCGGGGTGCTAATATTACTGATATTACCGTGTTGGTTGTTGCCGCTGATGACGGTGTTATGCCACAGACTGTTGAAGCTATTCACCACGCTCAAGCCGCTAAGACACCGATTATTGTTGCAGTTAACAAGATCGATAAGCCAGGTGCCAATCCAGAACGGGTAATTGAGGAATTAGCTAAGTACAACCTGATTCCAGAAGACTGGGGTGGTGACACGATCTTTGTTAACATCTCAGCTAAGTTTGGGAAGAATATTGATGAATTGCTTGATATGATTCAACTCCAAGCTGAAATGATGGAATTGAAGGCTAACCCAGATCAAAACGCTGCTGGTTCCGTTGTTGAAGCACGACTTGATCAAGGTAAGGGTTCCGTTGCCACTGTTCTGGTACAACAAGGAACTTTACATGTTGGTGACCCAATTGTTGTTGGAAATACCTATGGTCGTGTTCGGACAATGACAAACGAAAATGGTCGGCGAATTAAGGAAGCTACCCCATCAACTCCTGTCGAGATTACTGGGCTTAATTCTGTTCCGGAAGCTGGGGATCGCTTTATTGTCTTTGACGATGAAAAGACCGCCCGTGCTGCTGGTGAGAAGCGTGCAGAACAAGCACAAGAAGAAGAGCGGAAGCGGACTTCTCACGTTACATTGGACAACTTATTTGATACGATGAAGAAGGGACAAATGAAGACCCTCCCATTAATCATTAAGGCCGATGTTCAAGGTTCAGTAGAAGCACTTAGTCAAAGCCTTCAAAAGATTAAGGTTGATGGTGTTCGGGTCGATATAATTCACCAAGCTGTTGGTGCAATTAATGAATCCGATGTAACATTAGCTGAAGCTTCTAATGCCGTTATTATTGGTTTCAATGTTCGGCCAACTTCACTTGCTAAATCGTTAGCTGATTCAAATAAAATTGATATTCGTCTCCACCAAGTGATCTACAACGCAATTGAAGAAGTTGAAGACGCAATGAAGGGGATGCTTGAACCGGTTTATAAAGAAGAAACTATTGGTCAAGTTGAAGTTCGGCAAATCTACAAGGCTTCTAAGGTCGGGACAATTGCTGGGGGAATGGTAACTTCTGGTAAGATTACCCGTGATTCTAAGGTTCGGCTTGTTCGTGACGGAATCGTCGTTTATAGCGGTGAACTTGGTAGCTTGAAGCGGTTCAAGGATGACGTTAAGGAAGTTAAGGCCGGCTTTGAATGTGGTTTGACAATTCAAAACTACAATAACATTAAGGAAAATGATGTTATTGAAGCCTACCAAATGAAAGAAGTACCAGTTAAGTAAACCGAGGTGAATAAAATGCCTAATAAACAATATCGAGTTGATCGGTTAGCCCAAGAAATTCAGCGCGAGGTTGACGATATTCTTTTGAAGCGAGTTCGTGACCCGCGTGTACAAGGGGTAACCATTACTGGTGTAGATGTTACTGGTGATCTTCAACAAGCAACCATCTATTACAGTATCTTGTCCGACAAGGCTTCTGATATGGAAAAGGTTCAAGCCGGGTTAGACAAGGCAACCGGATTGATTCGGAGTGAATTGGGTGCACGGTTGAACATCTTCAAAACACCTGAAATTAAATTTGAACGAGATAAATCAATTGCCTATGGAAGTCGAATTGATCAGCTGATCAATAAGCTTCACCAGCAAGAACAAGATAAGTAATTAAGGATGAACGAGCTGGGAGCTTTCTCTTAGTTCGTTTTTTTATGGAGAGAATCATATGGATGGAATTATTCCCTTGTACAAGGAACGTGGAATGACGAGCTTTGATTGTGTCAGTCGTTTGCGGCGGATACTAAAGACAAAGAAAATTGGTCATTCAGGGACGCTGGATCCCTCTGTTGATGGTGTTTTGCCAATCTGTATTGGTAATGCGACTAAAGTAGTAGAATACTTGATGCAGTCGGGTAAAGAATACCAGGGAGAGCTAGTAATCGGAAAAGCGACAACGACTGAAGATTTTGATGGTGAAATAGTTGAAACTAAACCAGTCGAAACTCCAATTAGTAGTGAACTAATTAAGGAAGCAATGCAGAAAATGACGGGAGAAATCATTCAGATTCCGCCGATGTATTCTGCCGTCAAGGTGAATGGAAAGCGTCTTTATGAGTATGCCCGTACCGGTGAAACCGTGGAACGACCACGACGTAAAGCGTTGATTAGTAGTTTTGCCCTGTGTCGAAACGAGTATGATTCAGAACATCAAGAACAACACGTTTATTTTAAGGTAAAGTGTAGTAAGGGGACTTACATTAGAACGCTTGTCGCTGATTTAGCGCGTTCGCTTGGCTATCCTGGTGCGATGAAATGGCTAACCAGGCTTGAAAGTGGTGGCTTTACGCTTGACCAGACCCTGAGCTTAAATGATATTCAAGATGCGGTAGCTCACCAAACAATTAATCGCCATCTTTATCCAGTTGACTATGCATTGAAAGACTATCCAGCAGTAGAATTAACTCCGGCACAATGGCATTCTGTTCAGCATGGCGGTTGGCTTAAGGAAGACGAGCTGCAAACAGCGGCAAATGAAGTGGTCCTGAAATATGACGGATCGACTAAAGCGCTGTATCACTTAACGTCCCAAGGATATAAACCAACAAAGATGTTCTCTGTGAAGTGAAGGAGGAAGGAAAAGTGGAAGTAGTAAGAATCCACCACCCATTGCAGAAAGAGTTAGTGCCTGCAGGTCCAGTAGTGCTCGCAATGGGCTTCTTCGATGGTGTTCATCGTGGTCACCAGCAAGTAATTAATACTGCTAAAAAAATTGCTGAAGAAAAAGATCTTCCGTTAGCAGTATTAACCTATGATCACGCGCCCGGAATCGTTTATCAACAATATCCTGGTGGCTTTAAATACCTGTCAACAACGTCACGAAAGCTAGATCTTTTAAAACAATTAGGTGTTGATTTGGTATATCTGGTTAGCTTTACTTCTTCATTTGCGAGTCTTTCACCACAAGAATTTGTCGATCAATATTTAATAGGCTTTCACGCGAAAACAGTGGTGGCGGGATTCGATCATACTTATGGCAAAGCTGCGGTGGCAACGATGGCACGTTTACCGGAGTATGCTAACGGTCGATTTAACGTAATCACGGTTCCTAAGTTTACTGGTAATGGTAAACAAAAGATTGGTTCACGGGTTATTCGTAAAGCCATTGATCAGGGGGATGTTGAGTTGGCTAACCAGATGCTAGGTTATTATTACATGACAACGGGAATTGTTGTTCATGGCTTGGCACGAGGGCGAACACTGGGCTTTCCTACAATTAACGTTGAAACTCCTGAAGGTGAACGTCTTCCTGGTATTGGCGTATACACAGTTCAAGTGCAAATTGGTCAGAAATGGTACGGCGGAATGGCAAGTGTTGGTCACAACATTACTTTCGGTGATCAAAATAAGCTTACTGTTGAGATATACCTTTTCGACTTTGACCAATTGGTATACGGTGAGGAAGTTAAGGTTCGGTGGCTTTATTATCAACGTGGTGAAATGAAATTTAGTGGTGCTGATGAGCTTGTTGACCAGATGAAGCAGGATGAACAATTGGCGCGACAGAATTTACAAAAAATTGTCCCTGGTATAAAGCAGCCATTAGTTTAGAGATAACTTAATTTTTTCAATTGAAATAGTAAGGGGGAGAGAGACAGAACTAGCTCGCTAGTTCGTTTTCGAACCCCCACAAGCACAAATAGGGATTCAGAGTTCGGATTTTCCGAGCACTGAATCCCATTTGTGTACTGCGTCGTTTGTATTTTATCTAGGTAATATAACTTATGTCACAACCCCCTTTTTCCACTATCAATGACGACTTGCTCGATGATTAGTTGATTGACTAATTTTATGAATGTGTCGTTTAAACTTCATACCGCCGTCCGTGACTAACTTAAAGTGGCGCATTTTAGCGTTGAACGGCCGGTTTGATAGTCGAATTGAAATCCAGCGACGCATGATTTCTGTCATTTCATCAAGCTCTTTACTAAGGCGATCGTTATTGGCTTTAACTACGGCATCGTGAATATCGGTTTGTAATCGATTAATCAAATTATTGTGATAGTCAAGCAACTCCCTTGTTAGCGGGGCATTCCGATAACTATTGAAGAGCTTCTGAATAATCCGCATAGCATCTTCGGGACCACTTGGCTGAATATATCGTTGCTTCTTATGTTTCATTAAAAAACTCCTAGATTTTATTTGACGTTTCTTGACTTTTACTATTCAGATTGTTATATTATACATGTGTTTAGCACTTAACCCTATAGAGTGCTAAAAGGGGAAGTGATACAAATGCTAACACAGCGTCAAAACAAGATCCTGCAAGCGATTGTACGTCAATATACCGCAACAGGTCAACCTGTTGGTTCAAAACACCTGGCAGAAAAATTACCTTTTAAGGTGAGCTCTGCTACGGTTCGAAATGAAATGGGTGTTCTTGAAGAAGCTGGTTTTGTTACCAAGGAACACTCATCTTCAGGGCGGGTACCTTCTAAAAAGGGTTACCGTTATTATGTTGACCATTTGCTTGATCCAGAGGTTATTACTGATAACGATTTAGTAGTAATCCAAAATTCACTAGGAACAAGTTTTCAAAAGATTGATGAGATCATTTCGCACTCGGCTGATATTTTATCTGATCTTACTTCCTATACAGCCTTTACACTAAAGCCCGAACAAGCTGATGTTCGGTTGAGCGGTTTTCGGGTTGTTCCGTTAGGTAATCGAAAGGTGATCGCCATTTTAGTTACTGATAGCGGTGATGTCGAAAGTCAGGCATTTACGTTACCACGAAATTACGATACAGATGCTCTGCAAGCGGTTATTCGGATGATTAATGACCAGCTGGTAGGGCAGCCATTAGCTAACGTGATGAGACGCCTGAATGATGATATTCCGCTTCGGGTGATGCACTATATGCAAAGTGCAGATGGCTTTTTGGATCTTTTTGATAGTGTCGTGTCAAGGGCAGCACGTGAGCAATTCTTTGTTGGCGGCCGGTTGAACCTCTTAGATTTCTCGGGAAAGCATGATTCGGTTGACTTGCAAACATTGTATAGTTTGCTTGACCATAACGATCAATTATCGCATTTGTTGGATTCAAACGTTTCTGATGATGGGGTAAACGTTAAGATTGGTTCTGAGATTTCTAAGGATAAGGCCTTAGATAACTATAGTTTGATCACGGCAACCTATGATGTTGACCAATATGGTAAGGGCATTATTGCAGTACTAGGCCCAACGAGGATGCCTTATTCACGGACGATTGGTTTAGTGAATGCATTCCGTCAGGAGCTAGCAAAACGACTTTTAAACTTTTACCGTCATTACTACGATTCATAGGAGGCGAGTCGATTGGCAGAAGACAAAGCTGCAAAGCAAACAGGTAAGGAAGCAAAGCATCAAAGTAAAAGTGCTGCTTCCGAAAAGAACGACCAGTTTGATGCTAAAAAGTTACAAACTAAAGTGACGAAATTAGAAAGTCAAGTTAAAGATTTGCAACAGCAATTAGATGATAAGGACGATAAGTATTTGCGGGCTGAAGCAGAAATTCAGAACATGACTACTCACTTTAAGAAAGAGCGTGCTCAATTATTGAAGTATGATGGTCAAGACTTAGCTAAGTCCGTTTTACCTGTTCTGGATAACCTTAAACGAGCACTGACGATTGAAGTCCATGACGAAAATGGTCAGCAGCTAAAGAAAGGGATCCAAATGGTTCATGATCACTTAATCAGTGCATTAAAGGACCACGGAATTACTGAGATTGAAGCAGACGGCAAGCCGTTTGATCCGACCCTTCACCAGGCAGTACAAACAGTGCCGGTGGAAGGTGATCAGAAGGCTGAAACAGTGGTAAAAGTACTACAGGCCGGTTATCAATTAAAGGATCGGGTTCTGCGTCCCGCAATGGTTGTAGTTGCACAATAAAAATAAGAGAGGGAATAAACAATGGCAAGTAACAAGATTATTGGTATTGATTTAGGTACTACTAATTCCGCCGTTGCCGTTATGGAAGGTAACGAGCCAAAGATTATTACAAATCCAGAAGGGAGTCGGACAACTCCATCTGTTGTTTCATTTAAGAATGGTGAAACCCAAGTTGGTGAAGTAGCAAAGCGTCAAGCAATTACTAACCCTAATACTATTTCATCAATTAAGAGTCATATGGGTGAAGCTGGATACACAGTTGAGGTTGATGGTAAGAAGTATACTCCACAAGAAATTTCTGCAATGATTCTTCAATATTTGAAGAAGTACGCTGAAGATTACATTGGTGATACAGTTAGCCAAGCAGTTATTACTGTCCCTGCATACTTTAACGATGCTCAACGTCAAGCCACTAAGGATGCTGGTAAGATTGCCGGATTAGACGTTAAGCGGATTATTAACGAACCAACTGCTTCATCACTTGCTTATGGCCTTGATAAGAAAGACAAGGATGAAAAGATCCTCGTTTATGACCTTGGTGGTGGGACCTTTGATGTTTCCATCCTTGAATTAGGTGACGGTGTCTTCCAAGTCCTTTCAACTAATGGTGATACTCACCTTGGTGGGGATGACTTTGATAAGAAGATCATGGATTGGTTAATTGATGGCTTTAAGGAAGAAAATGGCGTGGACTTGTCTAAGGATAAGATGGCACTTCAACGGCTAAAGGACGCTGCTGAAAAGGCCAAGAAGGACTTATCTGGTGTTCAAGAAGCCCAAATCAGCCTGCCATTCATTTCTGCTGGTGAAAATGGTCCATTACACCTTGAAAAGACCTTAAGCCGGGCACAATTCAACCAATTAACTAATGATTTGGTTGAACGGACTAAGCAACCAGTTATGAATGCCTTGAAGGATGCCGATTTAACATTCGATGACATTGATGAAGTAATCCTAAATGGTGGTTCTACTCGTATTCCAGCCGTTCAAGAAATGGTTAAGGAATTAACTGGTAAGGAACCTAACCACTCTATCAACCCAGACGAAGCGGTTGCCCTCGGTGCTGCTATCCAGGGTGGTGTTCTTACTGGTGATGTTAAGGATGTTGTTTTGCTTGATGTTACGCCACTTTCACTTGGTATTGAAACCATGGGTGGTGTCTTCACCAAGTTAATCGACCGGAATACTACTATTCCAACATCCAAGAGCCAAATCTTCTCAACTGCTGCTGATAATCAATCTGCTGTTGATATTCACGTTCTTCAAGGTGAACGGCCAATGGCAGCTGACAACAAGACTTTAGGTAACTTCCAACTTACTGACATTCCAGCTGCTCCTCGTGGTGTTCCTCAAATTAAGGTTACTTTTGATATTGACAAGAACGGGATTGTTAACGTTTCTGCCGAAGATCAAGGAACCCATAAGAAGCAAAACATCACCATTAAGTCTAACTCTGGCTTGAGTGATGAAGAAATTGAACGAATGAAGAAGGATGCTGAAGAACACGCAGCAGCTGATAAGAAGAAGAAGGAAGAGGTTGACTTGAAGAATGAAGTTGACCAAGAACTCTTCCAAGTAGATAAGACTTTGAAGGAAGTTAAGGGTAAGGTTCCTGAAGAAGATATCAAGAAGGCCGAAAGTGCTCGTGACGACTTGAAGAAGGCTAAGGAAAGCGGCAACTTAGACGATATGAAGGCTAAGAAGGACGCATTAAATAAGGTTATCCAAGATCTTAGCGTAAAGCTTTATCAACAAGCCCAAGGTGCTCAAGGCGGTCAAGCTGGTAATGCCGGTAACAATGGTACTAACGGAAACAATAATAATTCTGGTTCCGATGATGGCAAGACCGTTGATGGTGACTTTAAGGATGTTACTCCAGATGACAAGAAGTAATTCTATCAGCCGTTAATAAACAATTGTTAAAAGCCAAAGGCCGGAGAAAAGGACTTTGGCTTTTACTTTCGTTTACCATCTATGGTATAACTAAACAAGCAATATAAATGGAGGATCCGTATGGCAGAAGAAAGTTACTACGACATCCTAGGTGTAAAAAAGGATGCTTCTGAAAAGGAAATTAATCGGGCTTACCGAAAACTTGCAGCAAAATACCACCCGGATATTAACCATGAACCTGGTGCTGAAGAGAAGTTTAAGAAGATTAATGAGGCGCATGAAGTGCTGAGTGATCCACAAAAGCGTGCTCAATATGATCAGTTTGGTTCGGCAGGGCCAAATGCAGGGGCAGGCCAAGGCTTTGGTGGCTTCGGCGGTCAACAAGGTTATGGTGACTTTGCCGGTGGTGATTTTGGTGATATCTTTAGCCAATTCTTTGGTGGTGGCGGTCGTCGTCAAGCAGATCCTACGGCACCACGTCAGGGCCGTGATTTGCAATATTCAATGACATTAGACTTTATGGATGCTATTTTTGGCAAGACCACAACAATCAAATATGAACGGGACGCCCAATGTGATGTCTGCAAAGGGAGTGGCGCTAAACCTGGAAAGTCTCCCGAAACATGTTCACGTTGTCATGGTAGTGGGGTCATTCTTACCGTACGGCGGACACCCCTTGGTAATATTCAAACTCAAACTACCTGTCCCGAATGTAATGGGACTGGTAAGATCATTAAGCCAGAAGATCAATGTACTAAGTGCCATGGCTCTGGGCATATTCATGAGCGACATGAATTAGAGGTTAAGGTTCCTGCGGGAATTGATGACGGTCAGCAAATGCGGTTAGAGCACCAAGGTGATGCTGGTGAAAACGGTGGCCCTTATGGTGATCTTTACATCGTTTTCCGCGTAACACCAAGCCGGGAATTCCGGCGTGATGGTTCAACAATCTATGTTGATCAAGACATTTCATTTGCTCAAGCCGCATTAGGTGATGAAGTGAAGGTCAAGACTGTTCATGGTGATGTTAATCTTAAGATTCCTGCCGGTACTCAATCTGAAACGAACTTCCGTCTCCGGGGCAAGGGTGTTCCCCACTTGAACGGTAATGGTAACGGGGATGAACATGTTACTGTTCACGTTCATACACCGAAGAGTCTTAATAAACGTCAAAAAGAGGCAATGATGGCCTTTGCTGCTGCTAGTGGTGAAGACGTCAAAGGAGTTAAGAAAACCGTTCTTGACAAGCTTCGGGATGCATTTGAAGATAAGTAAAGAATTAAAATAAGCTAGTAATATCCGACTTTTGAAGCGGGATTACTGGCTTATTCTATTTCATTTGGCATTGTTAAATGCTGGTTTGATTAGCTTTTCAAGCGCGGATAGTCTTTGGTATACTAGTATTAGTATTTACAAGTTTAGAAAGTAGTGAACTAATTCATGACAATGAATCTTGATGAGATGAAAGAACGGCAAAAACGGATCCGTAATTTTTCAATTGTGGCCCACATTGATCACGGTAAATCAACCCTTGCCGACCGTATTTTGGAAATGACGGATTCAATTAGTAAGCGGGAAATGAAGGATCAGGTCCTTGATGATATGCCTTTAGAGCGTGAACGGGGGATTACCATCAAGTTGAATGCAGTTGCCCTAACCTATCATGCTAAGGATGGACAAGACTATATTTTTCATTTGATTGATACTCCAGGGCACGTTGACTTTTCATATGAGGTTTCGCGATCATTGGCTGCCTGTGAAGGGGCAGTGTTAGTCGTTGATGCTACTCAGGGAGTGGAAGCGCAAACCTTAGCAAACGTTTATCTGGCTTTGGATAATGATTTGGAAATTTTACCGGTAATTAACAAGATTGATCTGCCATCTGCGGATCCTGAAGGCACAAAGAAGCAAATCGAAGACGAGATTGGCCTTGATACAGACGATGCGCTAGATGTTAGTGCAAAGACTGGTTTAGGAGTTGATCAAGTCCTAGAAGAGATTGTGAAGAAGGTTCCGGCACCAACCGGCGATCTGACAGCCCCATTAAAGGCTTTGATCTTTGACTCAAAATATGATGATTACCGCGGAGTAGTTCTTAGTGTTCGGGTATTTGAAGGAACTGTAAAAAAGGGTGATAAGATTCGGTTAATGAACAGTGGTACCGAGTATGAAGTTGCTGAAGTCGGGATTAACTCCCCTAAACCATTAGCCCGGGATGTTCTGATGGCTGGTGATGTTGGTTATATTACCGCTGCAATTAAGGATATTAAGGATACTCGGGTCGGTGATACCGTTACGGATGCTAATAATCCGACTGCTAAACCGCTAGAAGGCTATCGGCAAATGACGCCAATGGTTTATGCTGGTTTATACCCAACCGATAATGCTAAATTTAACGATTTACGGGATGCTTTAGAAAAATTGCAGCTGAATGATGCAGCGTTGACTTTTGAACCTGAATCATCACAAGCGTTAGGCTTTGGGTTCCGTTGCGGTTTCTTAGGCTTGTTGCATATGGATGTAGTTCAAGAACGGCTTGAACGAGAATTTAACCTTGATTTAATTACCACAGCGCCATCTGTTACTTACCATGTTGACTTAGCTGATGGAACCACAAAAGAAGTGGAAAACCCGGCTGAAATGCCAGATGCTTCATCGATTAAGGACATTAAGGAACCTTATGTGAAAGCTTCAATCATGGTTCCAAATGATTATGTTGGACCGGTAATGGAGCTTTGTCAGCGAAAACGGGGAATTTTTGAAACGATGGAATACTTAAGCGATACGCGGGTAAACGTAATCTATCATATTCCATTGTCAGAAATTATCTTTGACTTCTTTGATAAGCTGAAGAGTTCGACTCGTGGCTATGCATCTCTTGACTATGAAATTGACGACTATAAGCCAAGCAAGTTAGTGAAGATTGATATTTTGCTAAATGGTGATAAGGTTGATGCATTAAGCTTTATTGCCCATAAGGACTTTGCTGCAGAACGGGGTCGTGATATTACTTCTAAGCTTAAGAAGATTATTCCACGGCAAAACTTTGAAATTCCAATTCAGGCAGCAATCGGCTCAAAAATTATTGCCAGAACTAATATTAAGGCTTACCGGAAAGATGTTACTGCACGAATTCATACAGGTGATCCTGATCGGCGAGCTAAGCTACTTGAAAAGCAAAAGCGTGGAAAGAAGCGGATGAAGGCCGTTGGTAAAGTTGATATTCCTCAGGAAGCCTTTATGGCAGTTCTAAAGACCGATGAAGAAGTCGACGAGAAGTAAATTATTATCAATATAAAAAAGGTTCAGAGTTCGTAACCGATTCGAACTCTGAACCTTATTTTAGTTTATTGTTAATGATTAGCGAGTTTCCGCATTCCCGGCAATGAAGACATAACGATGAAGCTGAGAATGTAAAGTGCTGATAAGAAACCCATTGTTACTCCTAATGAATAGTGGTCCATCAGCAATCCAATAACTACTGATGAGAATCCACCAATTGCTCGACCAACATTCATAATGATACTGTTAGCTGTAGAACGAATGGCAGTTGGGTAAAGTTGACTGATAACTGCACCATAGCCGCCAAACATTCCGTTAGAGAAGAAACCAATTAATGCACCAGCAAGAATGAGGGCAATTGAACTTTGGACCATGAGGATGGTGAACATTACCGTAGCAGAACCAAGAAGGAAGATACCGAAGGCCCAACGTGGACCCCAATTATCCATTACTGTCCCAAAGACCATCATCCCAATACTCATTCCAATGATGGTAGCGATCATCCAAATTGATGATCCCGAAACGGACAGTCCTTGTTGCTTTTGCACAATTGATGGTAGCCAGTTCATTAGGCCAAAGTATCCAGCAATTTGAACAATTGTCATTACCATTAAGCCAAGGGTTTGCAGGGCTAATCGTGGTGTAGCAAAGAGACGACTAATAGAAATCCTTTGGTGATTAGCAATTGTCTTTTTATGGGCGACAATAAATTCTTGACTTTCGTGAACGTGACGCCGGATGAAGAAGGTCAGGATTACTGGAATAATTCCTAAAAGAAAAAGCGCGTTCCAACCAAAATTGGGAATGATGTAGGCTGCCATTATAGCAGCAAAAATTGCACCAACCTGAACACCGATGGCCGCAACAGAAGTCAATCGACCAATAAGGTGAGGTTCAAAATTTTCAGCAATTAATGCAATTCCTACACCATATTCACCACCGGCACCAATACCAGCCAGAAAACGGCAAATGTAAATTGCTGGCAATGAGTGGGCGAAAAACATTGCGGCCGTTGCCAAGGCAAAAATAAAGATCGTGTAAGTGAATGTCTTTACACGACCGATCCGATCACCGACAAGGCCGAAAATCGCACCGCCCGCTAACATTCCAAGGTTAGTAATAGAACCAATCCACCCAGTAGCCGTACTTGAGATATGGAGGCTGGCGATAATTGGTGCAAGAGCAAATGACAAAAACATAATATCCATGTTTTCTAATGAAAATCCGGATGCAGTAGATGCTAGGACCCATTTCTGGTTTTTAGTCATTGCTTGGCCGACATGATTACTTGTCTGTTCCATATTTAATTCCTCCAAAATGATGCTCACTGACATCGATTATTTTGCTTTAGGATTATTAATCCCTATTTGACAACGTATTATACACGCCTTAACTTAAAATGCTATTAAAAGTTTAGCGATTGAGTTGAAAAGGTGGTGTATAATATGAAATATTGATTCGAGGGGGTTATGGAATGAAGAAAAACATTTGGCGCCAGGTTAGAGATGTTCTTTCCCTTATTATCGCTGCAATTTTACTGTATTACATCGTTACCTTTTTAGACAGTTTGATCAAATAAAAATTGAGGATCGCGATAACATGACACACCGTGATCCCCAAGTAGAAGTATTTAGCGAAAGTGATTGCAGAATCACCTTCTTTTATATTATAACAATATTTTTGACAATTGTTATGTAATATAGCTATTATTTACAACAAAATTAATTTTCATCTTATTATTGTCTTATTACCAGTAAGTACTAATTGAGATTGCCTTAATCGGTAAATTAAAAGTGCTATAATAAAAACAACAATGAGTATCGGGAGAAATATTTTAGTATGACTACAAGAATCTTTACTGCTGAAGAACTTGCAAAATACAATGGCCAAGATGGCAACCCAGCTTATGTCGCAATTGATGGAACAGTTTATGATGTCAGTAATGTTCCGGCTTGGCGTAACGGTAAGCATCATGGCAACTTAGCAGGTCATGACGTCAGCGCTGCAATTCAACGCTCACTTCATATGAAGCGGGTTCTTGAAGATTTGCCAGTTGTTGGTAAATTTACCGGTGATCCTGAAGTTTAATTTTCTTTAGGCTAAATCATTTAAAATAGAACAACCTAAGATTGCCCTCGTCTTGAGTTAATCTTAGGTTGCTTTTTTACTATAGTGGATTTTAAGGCTCTACGTCAAGTAGTGTTGATCAGGAAATTTCTGCTCTACATTGTAAAATTGGTCTAAAGGAATCATCTGCGAGGA
>PPYF01370279.1_pt1 | contig 46976 bp, 46 predicted proteins | sample 1559871 | NCBI WGS metagenome assembly PPYF01 (sample SAMN08240021, study PRJNA423297) | Human gut metagenome, whole genome shotgun sequencing project.
TAAGGCCGCTGTCGCTGCCGCACTGGCTCGTGTTAAAGCTAAGAAAGCTCAACAAGCTTCTCAATCATCAACCGTAGAAACACCTGTTCAAAGTACTGAGACGGAAGAAGTCGATCCTCGTAAAGCCGCTGTCGCTGCCGCAATTGCCAGAGTAAAAGCCAAAAAAGAGGCTCAACAAGCTCAAACGGAAACAACAATTGATGAAGCCCCTGCTCAAAATGCCGAGGTCGAAGAAGTTGATCCGCGTAAAGCTGCTGTCGCTGCTGCACTGGCTCGTGTTAAAGCTAAGAAAGCTCAACAAGCTTCTCAATCATCAACCGTAGAAGCACCTGTTCAACGTGCTGAGACGGAAGAAGTTGATCCACGCAAAGCCGCTGTCGCTGCCGCAATTGCCAGAGTAAAAGCCAAAAAAGAAGCCGAACAACGTCGAGCTAATAAAGAAGAAGTTACCTTGGATTAATCACAGATGAAATTCAGACCAATACAAAATAACAATAGTAAATTAAAAATTGCGAGTTCACCTTTTACGCATAATCAGCAGTCCACCAGCCAAGTTATGCTATGGGTAACATTAGCGGCACTTCCGGGGATCTTAAGCCAGATCTATTTCTTTGGCTTAGGAACCATTTACCAAATTGTGTTAGCGATTATCGTGGCGCTTGTCACTGAAACACTCTGCGTAAAGCTCAAAAAAGAAGATCCCTTACTTTATCTGAAAGACAATTCAGCGCTGTTGACTGGTGTATTGCTCGCTATTAGTATTCCGCCTTTAGCACCATGGTGGATCATTGTTTTAGGTACTTTTGTTGCTATTGTTATCGCAAAACATATTTATGGTGGCTTAGGACAAAATCCATTTAATCCCGCAATGGTGGGTTATGTGGTTTTGCTGATCTCATTCCCAGTACAAATGACATCTTGGATGCCTCCCGTTGAATTACAAGCTGTCTCTTACAATGTCATGGATAGTTTAAGCATCTTCTTTACAGGGCATACCTCTTCTGGCTTAACGCTTGAAGATTTAAGACGTTCTGTCGATGGCATTACACAAGCAACACCTCTTGATAGCTTTAAAACGGGTTTATTAACTCACCCTATTAATGAAGTCTTAGCGACACCTATTTTACAAGGTGAATTTGCGGGGATTGGCTGGCAATGGGTGAATGTAGCTTATTTAGTTGGCGGATTAATCCTGCTTTATAAACGCATTATTAGCTGGCATATCCCTGTTGCAATGATTTCTGTATTAGCACTATGTTCGGTTATTAGCTGGGGTATTGATCCTACGCGTTATTCACAACCGCTATTACAGCTCTTCTCTGGTGCAACAATGTTAGGAGCCTTCTTTATTGCGACTGATCCAGTTAGCGCCTCAACAACCCCTAAGGGACGTTTAATTTATGCGGGCATGATTGGTTTATTAGTTTGGATTATCCGTGTCTATGGTGGATACCCAGATGCAGTCGCCTTCTCTGTATTGCTTGCCAATATTGCCGTACCGCTCATTGATAGCTATACACGCCCTCGTGTTTACGGACATTAATCCAAGGAGAAAATGATGATCGAAATCTTAAAACGTCATGGGTTAACATTAGCTATCTTTGCTGCCTGTACGACAGGTTTAACTGCGGTGGTTTATCACTTAACCGCAGACACCATTGCAGAACAAGTCGCTTTAGAGAAACAAAAATTATTAGATCAGGTGATCCCACAATCCATGTATAACAACGATCTCTCTAAAGATTGTTATCTACTCACGGCACCTGAATTAGGGAATACAAAACCACATAAGCTTTATGTTGCCCGTTTAGACGATAAACCTGTTGCAGCCGCATTAGAATCTACTGCTCCTGATGGATATTCAGGCGCAATTGAGCTTCTTGTGGGCGCCGACTTTAAAGCAAATGTCCTTGGTGTACGAGTTACTGCTCATAATGAAACGCCAGGGTTAGGGGATAAAATTGAAACACGTATTTCTGATTGGATCACGACATTGAGCAATAGATTCATTTCCAGTGAAAACGATCCGCACTGGGCAGTAAAAAAAGATGGTGGCGATTTTGATCAATTCACGGGCGCGACGATCACCCCTCGCGCCGTTGTTAACTCATCAAAGCGCACTGCTTGGCTAATACAATCTTTACCAGAGAAGTTGGATACACTTCCTGTCTGTGAGGCGAATTAAGATGAACTCTATCAAAACGCTATTTTCACAAGGGTTATGGACCAATAACTCAGCTCTAGTTCAACTACTGGGTTTATGTCCTTTACTTGCTGTTTCTTCTACTGCCACTAACGCATTAGGCTTAGGACTTGCAACAACATTAGTGCTCTTTTGTACTAATGTGGCGGTTTCAAGTTTACGTCGTTGGGTTCCTTCTGAAATTCGTATCCCAATTTATGTTATGATAATTGCGTCTGTCGTCAGTGCTGTGCAATTACTAATCAATGCGTATGCCTACGGCTTATATCAATCTTTAGGGATCTTCATTCCATTGATCGTTACTAACTGTATTGTTATTGGTCGTGCTGAAGCTTTTGCCGCTAAAAATGAAGTCTTTCCTTCCGCTATTGATGGTTTAGCAATGGGATTAGGCGCAACAGCAGCACTCTTTGTTTTAGGTGCAATGCGTGAAATTTTAGGTAACGGCACATTATTTGATGGTGCAGATTTACTATTAGGTGAATGGGCACAAGTATTAAGAGTTGAGATAGTACATTTAGACTCACCCTTCTTACTCGCCATTTTGCCACCGGGTGCTTTTATCGGTTTAGGCTTTATGTTAGCAGCAAAATACCTTATCGATGAAAGACAGAAAAAGCGCAGCACTTCGACAACGAAAACTTACGAAAAAGAACAAGGCTGTGGTAGTCATATCGTTAAAAATTAATTTGTGAGCATAATGAATCAAGCAAAACGTATTGAAATTCTAACTCGGTTGCGTGATGACAATCCGCAACCTACGACAGAGCTAAAATTTGACTCTCCGTTTGAACTATTGATCTCCGTGTTACTCTCTGCTCAAGCAACCGATGTGAGTGTAAATAAAGCAACAGCCAAACTTTACCCCGTTGCCAATACACCACAGGCAATACTGAATTTAGGCGTTGATGGTCTTAAGAAATACATTAAAACCATCGGCCTCTATAATACTAAAGCTGAAAATGTGATTAAGACGTGTCAAATCTTAGTTGATAAACATAACAGTGAAGTACCTGAAAACAGAGAAGCCCTAGAAGCTTTACCTGGTGTCGGTCGTAAAACCGCCAATGTTGTTTTAAACACGGCATTTGGCTGGCCAACAATCGCTGTCGATACACATATCTTTAGAGTGAGTAATCGGACAGGTTTTGCCCCAGGTAAAAATGTCAATGAAGTCGAACAAAAACTGTTAAAGGTTGTTCCGGCAGAATTTAAGGTTGATTGTCACCATTGGCTTATTCTTCATGGTCGTTATACCTGCATTGCACGAAAACCACGGTGTGGCTCTTGTATTATCGAAGATCTTTGTGAATTTAAAGAAAAAACAGATCCTGAATAATTTTTTGCCGATTTGTCTGTTTTTATGATGCGATATTACTTGCGTCACTACACACAATCGAATAAAACTATTGCCCACTTTTATTATTAAAACTGCCGACTTTCCGGAAAAATATGTTTCAAGACAATCCGCTGCTTGCACAGCTAAAACAGCAACTCCATGCCCAAACACCGCGCGTGGAAGGCCTTGTAAAGGGAACAGATAAAGGCTTTGGCTTCCTTGAAGTTGATGGTCAGAAAAGCTATTTTATTCCCCCTCCGCAAATGAAAAAAGTAATGCACGGTGACAGAGTTATTGCTGCCGTTCATACAAACGGTGATAAAGAGTCGGTTGAACCCGAAGAATTGGTTGAACCTTTCTTAACGCGTTTTGTTGGTCGTATTCAGAAAAAAGAAGGTGATAACCGTCTGTGGATAGTACCCGATCACCCTCTCTTAAAAGATGCTATTCCTTGCCGTCCTGCTCAAGGCTTAACACATAGCTTTGTTGATCAAGATTGGGCTGTTGCCGTAATGCGTCGTCACCCACTTAATAAAGGTGATAAAGGTTTTCAGGCTGAAATTACAGACTATATTACCGATAAAGACGATCACTTTGCGCCTTGGTGGGTAACCTTAATGCGTCATCAGCTTGAACGTGATGCGCCTGAAATGGGTGACGAAGCGCTCACATTACATGATACTTTACCTCGTGAAGATCTGACTTCTCTCTCCTTTGTCACTATTGATAGTGCATCAACAGAAGATATGGATGACGCCCTCTTTATTCGTAAAGAAGAGAACGGTCAACTCACACTCTTTATCGCTATTGCGGATCCAACCGCTTATATTCTGCCTAATAGTGAATTAGATAAAATTGCCGCACAACGTGCGCTAACTAACTATCTGCCAGGCTTTAATATTCCAATGTTGCCTCGCGAACTGTCAGACAATGTTTGCTCATTACGTCCTAATGAGAAACGTCCTGCATTAGTTTGCCAAGTGAGTATTACCGAAGATGGCTCATTGCTTGAAGATATTCACTTCTATTCTGCGTGGGTAGAATCAAAAGCTAAGCTAGTTTATGACCATATTTCAGATTGGCTAGAAGGTGAAAACACCCAATGGCAACCTGAAAATGAGATTGTTCATGAACAAGTGATGTTATTAAAAGAGATGTGTGAAAAACGTCATGAATGGCGTGAAAAACATGCTCTGGTCTTTAAAGAACGTCCTGATTACCGTTTTATTCTTGATGAAGGTGGCAATGTTTTAGATATCGTTGCAGAAAAACGCCGTATCGCAAACCGCATTGTTGAAGAAGCGATGATCACCGCCAATATCTGTGCGGCAAAAGTACTGGCGAAAAACTTAGGTTTTGGCGTTTACAACGTTCATACAGGCTTTGATCCACTTTATATCGATCAAGTTGTGCAGACCTTAAAAGATAACGGTATTGAAACTACGTCTGAAAGTTTATTAACGCTCGAAGGTTTCTGCCAATTGCGTCGTGAGCTTGATAATCAGCCAAATCAATTCCTTGATAGCCGTATTCGCCGCTTCCAAAACTTTGCTGAAATCAAAGCTGAGCCAGGTCCTCATTTTGGTTTAGGATTAGAAGCTTACGCAACATGGACTTCACCAATTCGTAAGTACAGTGATATTTTAAATCACCGTTTGCTCAAAGCGATTATCAGCAAAGAAAGTGCTGAAAAACCACAAGAAGAAGATGGCATTCGTATTGCAGAGCGTCGCCGCGCTAATCGTATGGCTGAACGCGATGTGGGTGATTGGTTATATGCGCGTTTCTTAAAACCTTTTGCTGGTACTGAAACACCATTTAATGCAGAAATTATCGATATTACTCGTGGTGGTGTTCGTGTTCGTCTAGTTGAAAATGGTGCTATTGCCTTTATTCCTGCACCATTCTTACATGCTGTACGTGATGAAATTCAATGTAGCCAAGAAACAGGCACCGTCATTGTGAAAGGTGAAACTGCTTATAAGCTCAATGATATCATTCCTGTACGCATTGAAGATGTGAAGCTGGAAACACGCAATATCGTTGCTCGCCCTATCTAATAGGGCTTAAATCGGTATACAATGAGGCTGATAGTTCACTTAGAGCTATCGGCTTTTTTTATATCTCTAATTTAGAGTCAAACTAGAGATAAAAAAAGAACATTAAAAAGAAAGGAAATGCTTTTATGATGCATTGGTATTTTCTCCTGCATCATAAATTTAATAATTAATAAATGGATTAAATCAATGAAAGACAAAGTACAAATTAGTCGTTTTTTAAGCTATATCTTACGTCATGCCCCTGAAAGTATCGGTTTAACATTGGATAAGCAAGGATGGGGGGAAATATCAAAATTAATCCCATTAGCACAAAAAAATGGCACACCGCTAACCCTTGAATTAATTAAAGACGTTGTAGAAACCAATGATAAAAAGCGTTTTGCTATTTCAGAAGATGGACTTTTTATTCGCGCAGTGCAAGGTCATTCACTTAAAACCACCGTTGGTTATCAACCAATAAAGCCACCAACAATGCTCTATCACGGTACGGCAACTCGCTTTATCGATAGTATTTTTGATCAAGGTTTAATTCCTAATGGTCGTCAATATGTTCATCTTTCACAGGAATATAAAACAGCTGTGAATGTTGGCAATCGTCATGGAAAAGCTGTCGTTTTAACCGTTGATAGTGAAAACATGTTTAGTGATGGATTTGAATTTTATCAAGCAGATAATGGTGTTTGGCTAACACTTGCTGTGCCTGTGAAGTATCTAAAAATCAACGAGAAAAAATAGAATGAAATGCAAAAAAATAGGTGACATTGTCACCTATAATCGTACTTATGGATTTCACTGTTTTATTAATAATTAATCAGGGTGACCAGTGATCGTGATTTTAGTGCCTTTCTTATCTTCTTCTAACACAAACTCCGTAAAACCACCTGAAAACTGTTGCTCTATCATTAATTTCTTCGGATTTTCCCATTTATAATCAACAGAAACACCGTCTTTTGTATACTCTTTTTGGATGTTATTGTTCACCTTAATGGTTTTTACAAGATAATCTTCATCGTGTTCATTGACATATTTTTTATATGCATCTGCAATTGAAAGCCCAGCATAAACACAATGTGTTATTGCGCCATTCTCATAAACTTCATCCATGGTCTGTTCTGGTGAAGAACAATATTTGTTATGAACAATTATTTTATCCGCAGTCGTTTCTGCAAAAAGCGCAGAAGAATATAATAGTGCAACAATCATCAAGTACGCTTTCATAAAATACCTTTTAAAAGACAACTATTAGTGACAATAAAAAATGCGCTAATCTCAATAGAAAATCAGCGCATTATCATTCATTTCATTGCTATCTAGCTAGTTAAATCAGCCACCAGCAAGTTTAACCTTCATTCCTTTGGCTTCTAATAGCGATTTAATTAAATCACGTTTATCACCTTGGATCTCAATTAAACCGTCTTTGACACTCCCACCGCAGCCACATTTTTTCTTCAGTTCAGCCGCAAGTTTAGCTAACTCTGCATCGTCCAGATCAATACCTGAAACAACGCATACACCTTTACCTTTACGTCCGCTAGTTTGTCTCTGAATACGCACAATACCATCACCAGCAGGACGTACTGGCTTTTGTTCTTCTTCTTTTATGCGACCCGTATCTGTGGAATAAACCAAACGAGAGTTATTATCCATTTACATACCTTGTATAGAACGATTAATTTGTTGCAATGTTTCATGAGGGTTATCGCTACGAGTAATAGGACGACCAATCACCATATAATCAACGCCTGCCGCAATGGCTTGCTCTGGTGTCATTACACGACGCTGATCGCCAACATCACTTCCTGCTGGACGAATACCTGGAGTGACTAATAAGAAATCATCACCACAAACTTGTTTAAAACGTGTTGCTTCATGTGCAGAGCAGACAACACCATCAAGACCACAAGATTTTGTCAGTAACGCTAAACGTTCTGCTTGTTCTGCGGGCGTCAATGTTATTCCCAATTCAATTAAATCAGATTGATCCATACTGGTAAGTACAGTCACTGCCGTTAAAAGTGGCGCGTCTTTACCAAAGGCAGCAAGACTCTCTTTGGCAGCACGCATCATACGACCGCCACCACTCGCGTGTACATTAACCATCCATACACCTAAATCAGCAGCGGCTGCAACGGCTCTTGCAACAGTATTGGGAATATCATGGAATTTTAAATCGAGGAAAATATCAAACCCTTCTTTTTGTAATTGAGTCACAAACTGAGGTCCAAAACGGGTAAACATCTCCTTACCAATTTTTAAACGACAAGATGAGGGGTCGATACGCTGTGCAAAATCTAATGCACTTTTTTGGTCTTCATAGTCTAGCGCCACAATAACGGGCGCGCAGGTAAGCTCGGGCGATTTTTTATCACAATGAAATGACATTTTAGGGCCTTTATTTATAGAGAGACTATTAAAAAAGTGACATCGTCACTGACCATCTAAACCGCGAATAGGTTTAACGGTATCCCATGAACGACAGGATGGACAATGCCAATATAATGCATGAGAGGTAAAACCACATTTATGGCAACGATAATCTGGTTTCGTGCGAATTTGTTCACCAACCATATAGCGCAATAAGATAAGGCTCTCTTTGGCACGTCCTTCTTCCGCTTCTGCTAAATGGTAACGCATTAAACGATAGAATAAGCGCATGGTTGGATGACGCTCTAATTGACGATTAATGTATAACTGAGCCGCTTCAATACCTTCTTTAGCTTCAATAATGTCAGCAAGGTAAAGCTCCGCAATCGCACCACAATTACTATCCACACATTGACGTAAATAAGTTTCCCAACGAGCATTATCGTCGCCTTGAGCTTGGAAACATTCAAAAAGCATAGGTAAGGTTTCACTGACCATCTCTTTATCTTGCTCAATAACTTTCATTAAAACATCGATAGCTTTTTGTTTATCATCACGAGCAATATAGATACGACCATACATAATGGAAACACGAGCACAAAGCGGGTCTGTTTGCCCTGCTTTTTGTAAGAAATTGAGCGCGCTCTCAAGATTATCACTACTCATTTCTTGTAACGCCAATTCACAATAAAAATGGGCGATCTGCTCTTTAAGCTCGCGTTGTCCCAATTTTACTAATTTTTCAGCCGTTTCTATGGCTTTTCCCCAATCACTGGTTAATTGGTAAATAGCTAACAGCGATTGCAACGCACTTTGGCGAAATTCATGCTCATCAATAAGTTGCTGAAACATATTTTCAGCGCGATCGTAAACACCTGCCGCCACATAGTCACGGCCTAACTGTTGAACAGCGAGTAGGCGTTGCTCAAAGGAAAGCGCAGCACTTTCCATTAGCGATTGGTGGATACGAATAGCGCGTTCGACTTCGCCACGAGAGCGGAAAAGATTACCTAAAGTAAGATGGGCTTCGAAAGCAGAGCTATCTTCTTTAAGCATTTCGAGGAAAAGATCAACGGCTTTATCTTGTTGATCAGAAAGTAAAAAGTTAACACCCGCCACATACTCACGTGACAGGCGATCGGCGTTCTGCTGTTTGTCCTGTTGAGCGCCACGACGCCCCATATACCAGCCGTAAGCCGCAGCGACAGGTAATAACAGAAACAGCAATTCTAGCATCAGCTATCGTCCTTATTTCGTAGCAGAAGCAACCGTTGGGCGACTTTCTTGGTTTTCTTGTTTTGTTTGGGCGCTTTCAAGACGTTTAATTTTACGTTTTGCTCGACCTAGTGATAAGCGTACACGTAGATAAAAAATACCACTTACAATCCAGCCAAGTACAAAGCCCATACCAAACAGGGTAGCTAACAAGGTAGAAATACGATATTCACCTTGAGCGATAAGATAATTGAATGTGACTACCTGATCGTTATTTGTGCCTAAAGTCATGGCAATCACCACGATGGCAAGAACAAGAATAACCAAAATAAAAAGTAGGACTTTTTTCACATTATTTCCTTTTTTATTCTCTTTTCTTTAGTAGACAGATAAAGGTAGCATTTTCACTGCGCACAAAGAAAGTCATTTCTTAGAATCATCTGATTTTCGTATATTTTTTCATATAAATACTGAAAAAGACATTCTATATCTCAAAAATAAGGGCTATTGTCAGGGTTTGAGTAATAAACGCCGCTCAATCACCTTAAATGCACACCAAACCAGCACGGTGCTGATAAGAATACCGACAATCACATCAGATGCCCAGTGCATTCCTAATACAATACGCCCTACCGTGACATCAATTCCCCATAATAACCCGAGTGACGCTAAAAAATAATGACGGCGCAACATAAAAAGGACAAAAACAAATAATGCGAGTGTTGCTGAAAATAGACTATGACCAGACGGAAAAGCATAACCCGTTTCAGTTTTCCAATATTTAAGTTGCCATTCAGGGATCACAGGTGAGTTGGCTAATCCATTTTGGAGTAATTGTTCTCTCTCAAGTCTTGATACTTGATAAAAAGCTTCAGAGCTAATGTGCAAATTTTCACTAACCCAAACAACATAAGGGCGAGGCTCTTTTACTGTATTTTTAACCGCAACCTTAATTAATTGCCCAATAGATAATGTAGCAATAATTATCACCGCTAATTGAATGAAATAGTTACGTTTTAATTTCAACACCATAAAGAGCAACGCTAACAAAACAATAATAGTCACAGCGCCCCAGGGTTTCGCTGCACTATCAGCTATCCATAATGTGCTTATCCCGCCTAAAGGATGATCAGTAGGTTGCCATTGCCATCCTAGAGTTAACACCACAATAGGCACAATCAACAACATAACACTTCCTAATAAAATCAACGTAGATATGTGCTTATTCAATCTATATCCTCTTTTAACTATGTTGTTGTCTTATCATTGGTTATAACAAATTATTAGTATAAACGATGTCAGTTTAGCAAGAAATCATTATGCACTCGGTCTCAAAATCTGATAATTTATTGAAGTGTGATTTAATAAGTGTGTGTATTATTCATTTCCTTACCTATGAGGCATGGAAATATTTCAGTGTATTATTTCTCTTCGTTCTCGTTATAAAGTGTATAATCTTGGACGAGAGTATCACCTGAAATTATGAGTCAAAAAATAATGAAATTAAGACGTATCGCAGAAGCAAAATTACCGACTCCTTTTGGCGAATTTTTAATGGTCGGTTTTGAAGAAATCGCAACAGGAAAAGATCATGTCGCTCTAGTTTATGGCGATATTTCAGGCTCAGAGCCCGTATTATCTCGTATTCATTCAGAGTGCCTAACGGGCGATGCCTTATTTAGTTTACGTTGTGATTGTGGTTTCCAACTTGAAGCAGCACTTTCACAAATAAGTAAAGTAGGTCGTGGCGTATTACTTTATCATCGCCAAGAAGGCAGAAATATTGGATTGCTAAATAAAATACGTGCTTATGCATTACAAGATAAAGGTTTAGATACCGTTGAAGCGAACCTTGAGTTAGGTTTTAAAGCTGACGAACGCGATTTTACTCTTTGTGCTGACATGTATAACCTCTTAGGTGTTCATGAAGTTCGGTTATTAACCAATAATCCGAAGAAAATTGAAATCATGAAAGCAGCAGGAATTAATGTTATCGAGCGAGTTCCTTTGATTGTCGGGCGTAATCCAAGTAATGCACATTATCTTGATACTAAAGCCGATAAAATGGGCCATCTTTTATTTAAGAAAGTGCAATAATAAAGTAACAACACAACATTAATTATGTTCAAATCCGAGCCTGAGTCGCTCGGATTTTTTATTTATTCCTTTTATTTTATTACCTTGTAAATTTATTCTTTATCTATTTTTCTTCTCTTACATCTTATTTTTATGTCTTTTTTATCATTAAATTATATCATGTGAAAATTTATCATATACGATTTCATTGACTCTCTATCGGATCCTAAGTTATTTATTAATAAATAAATTTTGATAGGAATGCATTATGCCATTACATTTTTCTGGTAGGGTTTTCGGCGCGCTTTTATTAGCAGGAACATTATTAACTGGTTGTGATAATAGTGATAAAAACAGCTATTCAATCAAGGTCGGTGTGATTAATGGGGCTGAACAAGATGTGGCTGAAATTGCCAAAAAAGTCGCAAAAGAAAAATATGGCTTAGAGGTTGAATTAGTGAGTTTCAGTGGTTCTTTATTACCTAACGATCCTACTGCAAATAAAGAACTTGATGCCAATGTTTTTCAACATCGCCCTTTTCTTGCTCAAGATAATCAGTCTCGTGGTTACAATTTAGTGGCTGTCGGTAATACCTTTGTTTTTCCTATGGCTGGCTATTCAACTAAAATCAAACACCCTTCGGAGTTAAAATCAGGCGATACCATTGCAGTTCCTAACGATCCCACCAATTTAGGTCGAGCATTACTGTTACTAGATAAAGAGAATCTTATTACGCTAAAACCAAACAGTGGTTTATTGCCTACGGCTATCGACATTATTGATAATCCACTTAAGCTTAAAATTATGGAGCTAGAAGGTGCGCAATTACCACGGGTTTTAAACGATCCCAAAGTGACTGTCGCTATTATCAGTACAACTTATATCCAGCAAATTAATTTATCACCGACCAAAGACAGTATTTTTATTGAAGATAAAAACTCTCCTTACACCAATATTATTGTGACAAGAGAAGAGAACAAAGACGCTGATAATGTGCGTGATTTTATCAAAGCATATCAATCCCCTGAAGTTGCCACGGCTGCCGAAACCATTTTTAACGGTGGTGCAATTCAGGGCTGGTGATTGTTATTACAAAAAGAAAAGATAAAAAAATGCCCCATTATTTTTATCATGGGGCATTGTTATTCACTACGTTACAAAACTAATTAAAGCATATTACGAATAACATAATGCAATATGCCACCATGTTGGAAATAGGCTAATTCAGTTTGAGTATCAATACGGCAACGCGCCATAATGGTTTCAGTACGATTATCTGCGAAAGTAATATTAACCGCGACATCTTGGCTCGGTATTAATGCATTAAGCCCTGTGATCTCAATTTTCTCATCACCTTTTAAACCTAATGTTTGACGTGTTACGCCTTTAGGAAACTCTAAAGGTAAAACCCCCATACCGATTAAGTTAGAACGGTGAATACGCTCAAAAGAGCCAGCGATGACAACTCGCACACCCAATAGACGTGTTCCCTTCGCTGCCCAGTCTCGGCTAGAGCCTGAACCATATTCACTACCTGCAATAATCGCCAGTGGCGTATTTTCTTGCTGATAACGCATCGAAGCATCATAAATAGCCAGTGTTTCACCTGTTGGAATATGCTTGGTAAAACCACCTTCTATCCCCGGCACCATTTCGTTACGAATACGAATATTGGCAAATGTACCTCGCATCATGACTTCATGATTGCCGCGTCTTGAGCCATAAGAGTTAAAATCTTTCGGCTCGACACCATGCTCACGCAAATAACGCCCAGCGGGGCTGTCTGCCTTAATATTACCTGCGGGTGAAATATGATCCGTTGTCACCGAATCACCTAAAATAGCCAAAATACTGGCTTGATGAATGTCTTTAATCGGAGCTGGCGTTTTTGACATACCTTCAAAGAAAGGAGGATGTCGAATATAGGTAGAGTCTGGTTGCCAATCATAGACGGGTGTATCTTGTGTTTGCAGTGATTTCCATGTTTCATCACCTTCAAACACGGCGGAGTACTCTTTATGGAACATCTCTGTTTTAACTTTCTCAACAGCATCTGCAATAGCTTTACTGTCAGGCCAAATATCTTTTAAATAAACGGGAGCACCCTGTTTATCTTTACCTAATGGCTCTTTAGTAAGATCGATATTCATATTTCCTGATAAAGCATAAGCAACCACTAAAGGTGGCGATGCTAACCAGTTGGTTTTCACTAAGGGATGAATTCGACCTTCAAAGTTACGGTTACCAGATAATACAGCCGCAATAGTTAAGTCATTATCTTTAATCGCACTTTCAATCGGTGCTAATAAAGGCCCAGAGTTACCAATACATGTTGTGCAACCATATCCCACAAGATTAAACCCTAACTCATCCAGATAAGGCGTTAATCCTGCTAGATTAAGATAATCCGTGACGACTTTAGAGCCAGGAGCCAAAGAAGACTTAACCCAAGGCTTACGCTGCAATCCTTTTTCTACCGCATTTTTAGCGAGTAATCCTGCTGCCATTAAGACATTAGGGTTTGAAGTATTGGTACATGATGTGATCGCCGCAATAACGACGGCACCATCGGTTAACTCAAATGCAGGATAATCATCAATTTTTACTTGAGGAAACTGCGCCAGTGGTTTCTTATTGGTTTCAAGATCTACAGCGGCTTTAAATGCCTTAGGTACACTCGGCAGATTAACTCTATCTTGAGGGCGTTTAGGCCCTGCAAGACTCGCTTCAACGGTTCCCATATCTAACGATAATGTTGACGTAAAGATAGGTTCATCACCTGTATGTCGCCATAGACCTTGCTCTTTGCTATAAGCTTCAACAAGTGCAATTTCTTGTTCTTCACGCCCTGTTAAACGCAAATAATCAAGGGTGATATCATCTATTGGGAAGAATCCACAGGTCGCGCCATACTCTGGCGACATATTCGCTATTGTTGCGCGATCAGCTAAAGGTAATGACGCTAAACCATCACCATAGAACTCCACAAATTTACCCACAACACCATGAGCACGTAACATCTGTGTGACGGTTAGTACCAGATCAGTTGCCGTGATCCCTTCACGTAATTTTCCTGTCAATTTAAAGCCAACAACATCTGGAATTAGCATGGAGATAGGTTGTCCTAACATTGCAGCTTCTGCTTCAATGCCTCCTACACCCCAACCTAAAACACCAAGACCATTTATCATTGTGGTGTGAGAATCTGTGCCGACTAAGGTATCAGGATAAGCCACATGACGCCCATTTTGTACCTCAGACCAAATAGCTTTACCTAAGTACTCCAAGTTTACCTGATGGCAAATTCCTGTACCTGGCGGCACGACACGAAAGCGTTCAAAGGATTGCTGTCCCCAACGTAAAAAAAGATAGCGTTCATAGTTACGCTCCATTTCAATTTCCACGTTTTCAGCAAACGCATTTTTACTGGCATATTCATCAACCATAACAGAGTGGTCAATAACCAAATCTACGGGTGATAATGGATTAACTTTATCCACTTGCCCGCCCAAAGATTTCACAGCTTCACGCATAGCCGCTAAATCAACAACAGCAGGCACACCTGTAAAATCTTGCATAAGTACCCTTGCAGGTCGATATGCAATTTCTCGTGATGCATGTGCTGTTTTTTGCCACTCAACGAGTGCCTTAATATCCTCGTCAACAACAGTATCATTGTCGAGATAACGCACTAAGTTTTCTAGTAACACCTTCAGAGACTTAGGAAGACGGGTAATATCGCCTAATTGGCGGGCAACTTCTGAAAGACGGTAGTACTCATATTCTTGAGATCCGACTAAGAGCGTGGAATGGCTCTCTTTTTTCAAACGTAACGACATAGCTCCTCCTTCTTATTTTTATACTGACAGCATGTTTAAACCATCAAAATAGGTAAGGTTATTTATTAAACATATCATATAACGCCGAATTTCGCTTAAAGACCACACAATTTGTTAACGTAATGTTATGGGTGTCATAGTGTTAATAAATTTTAATCTCAGGATTTTCGCTTAATTAGGATTTAATGGTGGAGGTATGACTACGTAAGGATAACTTTTATGAGTAATAAACAATCTGATTTACTTAAAAATATTATGAATGCGGATCGCTATTTTGCAGAACCTATTACACCTCCTTTTCCGCAAACCTTATCGATGAATGCATTACATTCTCAAAATATAAAAGATACCGAAGGCTTAGTGCAATTTATCATCGCGTCACCAAAACCTTTTGAGCCTTCCGAAATAGAAAAAATGTCACAACTTAAAAATATCCAAATTGGACTCATTTCTATTATGGCAAACCATCTTGCCGCATTAAAAAAAGAGGATAATGAAGCCTATTATCGCCCCGAACATTGGTTAGATACGCTCAACCATTTACCCCTTCTAGGGCACAATAAAGTAGAAACAAAAAAACTTCATAAGCAAACCTTTGATTTTTCTGTTGCTCAAGCGTTTATTCAATTATTGCTAGGAGCTGCAATCAATGCCACCTCTCCTGCACTTGGAGAGTTTATTGATTTTTTACGTACCCAAGGACAAAAAATAGAAGTCGGCTTACGAAACTCATTAGACAGCTATCAAACGATAACTATTGCGGGGATCACGGAGATACTCAATCATAATAATCATCTTATTTTTGTTCCAAAGCTGAAAATTTTGAGTCTACGTTTTTCTTATCAATCAGCAAAAATGCTACTCGCCAGTTGTATCGGTCGTAAATTTACCCTCTCTTTAGAGTACACCACCATTACCTCGGTATTTGATGCTAGTGCACTTGATGATCCACTGATTAATCAGCAGTTTTATGATTTTTTAAACAAGTATCGTCAGCTAAGCATTGCAAAATCAGATGCTTTTTTTAGTGGGGATTTTTATTTGAAATGAGTAATAACAGAAATTAGATTTATGAACACGCTTGAAGGCGGGAATGACCCGCCTTTCAGTATTACACTAATGGCAATTCGATATCTTTAAATAACTCTTCAATCTCTTCGTTAGTTCGCAACGCAACAGCTTGCTCAATCAAATTACGTGTAAGATGGGGAGCAAAACGCCACATAAAATCATACATATAGCCACGTAAGAAACCACTACGGCGAAACGCAATTTTAGTGGTGCTATAACTAAACTTATCACGCATATCAATGGCAACTAAATCGCTATCGAGTACAGGATCAAATGCCATGCTGGCAATCACACCAATACCTAAATGCAGTCTCACATAAGTTTTAATAACATCCGCATCGGTTGCAGTGAAAACAATTTTAGGTTTCAACCCTACTTTACCGAAGGCATCATCAAGATCTGAACGCCCAGTGAACCCCTGGGTATAAGTAACAATATCGTAGTTTGCGAGCTCTTTAAGTGTCACTTCGCGTTTTTGTGCCAGTGGATGATCTTTAGAAACCACCACAATGCGGTTCCAACGATAACAAGGTAGCATCACTAAATCGTTATAAAGATGCAGTGATTCTGTTGCTATCGCAAAATCACTTTTACCTCTGCATACATCTTCAGCAATTTGCGTTGGTGAACCTTGGTTCATATGTAATGAAACATCTGGATAACGCTCAATAAAACCTTTTATTACTGGAGGTAATACATAACGAGCTTGCGTATGCGTTGTTGCTATCGATAGTGAGCCTCTATCTGGATAAGTGTGTTCACCCGCCGCTGATCGAATAGCTTCTGTTTTTGACAAAATCTCTCTAGACAGCCTTACAATTTCTTCACCTGCTGGTGTCACATGCGTTAGATGCTTGCCACTGCGAGAAAATATTTGTATACCTAGCTCATCTTCTAACATGCGAATTTGTTTACTTATTCCCGGTTGAGATGTATACAAACGCTCTGCCGTGGTCGAAACATTTAAATCGTTATTCACCACTTCAACGATATAACGCAACTGTTGTAATTTCATGGAGAGGCTATCCCTTCAACAAAAGACTTATTATTCCGTTATTCTATTTATATTCATATAACTAAAAAGAATAATAAAGATGTAATATATAACCACTATATCACTTATTTCATTTCGGTCTAACGTAATTAATAGTGTTATTTAGGTTTTGTTATATCGAATAGTTATAAGCTATAAATAAGCATAAAAAAAGCCGACCTTATCTGTCAGCTTCTATTTCTCATAATATTAGTGCCACTAAATTATTTAATCACACTACATACCATTCTTGTACCGTCGTCACTAAGAGTTTGGATCATCAGTCTTAATACAAAAAAGCGACTAATTCTCATTAGTCGCTTTTTTATTTATCACGTAATGCCAATGTTATTTGGTTTTTTCAACCCATTTGCCATCGACATAAAACGCAGACCAACCTGTTGCCTTGCCATCTTTCTCTGAAGAAACATATTGCTGTTTTGTTTTACGACTAAAACGCACAATAGTTGGGTTTCCTTCAGGATCAGCTACCGGAGCTTCTGCTAAATAGCGCATTTTCTCTGCTAAACGGTCTTTAAAGCGAACCAGTTCTTCTACTTTTGGTGCACGCGTTTCTCTTGATTTAGGGAACGTATTTGCAGCCAAGAAGACACCCGCAGCACCGTCTCGTAAGACAAAGTAAGCATCTGATTTTTCGCATAGCAATTCAGGAAGTGGAACAGGATCTTCCTTCGGTGGTGCAATTTCACCGCTTTTTAAGATTTTACGGGTATTTTTACAATCATCATTAGTACAACCCATGTATTTACCAAAACGCCCCATTTTCAGGTGCATTTCAGAACCACATTTATCGCACTCAATAACTGGGCCTTCATAACCTTTTAAGCGGAATTCACCTTCTTCAACTTCATAACCATCACATGCAGGGTTATTACCACAAACATGTAATTTACGATGAGTATCAATCAGGTAACTGTCCATTGCAGTACCACATTTCGGGCAACGGCGACGTGCACGTAATGCGTTAGTCTCTGCATCTTCCCCTTCAAGAATATTTAATAATTCATCTTCAGGGATAAGGTTGATGGTTTGCTTACAACGCTCTTTAGGCGGTAAAGCATAGCCCGAACATCCTAAGAATACGCCTGTTGTCGCCGTTCTAATTCCCATATGACGAGAACAAGTTGGACATTCAATCGACGTGATCACCATTGGATTTGGTCGCATTCCACCTTCTTCAGGATCTTTTTCAGCAACTTCTAATTGCTGACTAAAATCGGTGAAGAATGCATCTAATACCTCTTTCCAATTTTCTTCATTATTAGCAACATGGTCGAGATGATCTTCCATTTGCGCAGTAAAATCGTAATTCATTAAATCGCTAAAATTCTCTTCTAAGCGATCCGTTACAATTTCACCCATTTTTTCTGCATAAAAACGACGGTTTTCAACTTTCACATAACCACGATCTTGAATAGTGGAAATGATAGAAGCATACGTTGAAGGGCGGCCAATACCGCGCTTTTCTAACTCTTTAACTAAAGTCGCTTCGCTAAAACGTGCTGGTGGCTTAGTAAAGTGCTGAGTAGGTTCTAATTCAGCTAAAGCCAGTTTTGCCCCTACATCAACTGCTGGTAAGGTTTTGTCTTCATCTTTGTTACGCATCGCTGGCATGACTTTCGTCCAACCCGCAAAACGTAAAGTACGACCTTTAGCTCGTAGTTTATAATCACCTGATTCAACTGTTAATGTGGTTGAATCGTATTTTGCTGGTGTCATTTGACAAGCAACAAATTGATTCCAAATCAGTTGATATAAACGTTTGGCATCGTTATCCATATCTTTTAAAGATTCTGCGATAACGTTGATATCTGAAGGACGAATAGCTTCGTGCGCTTCTTGAGAATTTTCTTTGCTCGAATAAATATTTGGCTCTTTTGGCAAATATTTAGCACCAAATTTCTCATTGATATAATCACGCGCCATTTGAATTGCATCCTGACTTAAGTTAGTTGAGTCAGTACGCATATAGGTTATATAACCAGCTTCATAAAGGCGCTGAGCTAGCATCATCGTCTTTTTCACACCAAAGCTTAAACGCGTACTTGCCGCTTGCTGTAAGGTTGATGTGATAAGTGGTGCGCTTGGTTTGCTTGATGTTGGTCTATCTTCACGATCTTTTACCGTGAAGGTTGCATTTTGTAATGCTTTAACCGCAACCTGTGTTTCATCGGATGAAACAGGGTTGAAAGCTTTATCATTATAATGCGTGACTTCCATACGCAACGGTTGCTCGTCAGGCGTTAACAATGATGCGTGCAATTGCCAATATTCTTCAGGAACAAAGGCTTTAATTTCACGCTCACGTTCAACTAAAAGACGCACAGCAACAGATTGCACTCGACCCGCAGATAATCCACGAGCAACTTTTTTCCAAAGTAAAGGTGAAACCATATAACCCACAACACGATCCATAAAGCGACGAGCTTGTTGTGCGTTAACGCGATCTATATTTAACTCACCCGGAGTTTGGAAAGCTTGTGTAATGGCATTTTTAGTGATTTCGTTAAAAACCACTCGACTAAATCGTTCATCATCACCGCCGATAACTTCGCGTAAATGCCACGCGATAGCTTCTCCTTCGCGGTCAAGGTCCGTTGCGAGATAGACATGATCAGCTTTCTCAGCCAATGCTTTTAGTTCAGCCACGACTTTTTCTTTGCCAGGTAGAATTTGATAGTTCGCATTCCATCCATTATAGGGATCAACTCCCATACGGCTGACTAAGGCTGATTTCTCATCCTTTTTAACTTTTTTCACGCCTTTCGTGGCGGATGAGTTTTCGCTCTTCTGGCTGCCAGAACCACTCTTTGGCAAATCACGAATGTGACCCACGCTAGATTTAACTACGTAGTCATTGCCAAGATATTTATTGATCGTTTTGGCTTTAGCCGGGGACTCCACGATAACAAGAGCTTTACCCATAATTACCTTTACCTAATTAAACTTTGTTATGACGGTATCGTTTAATACCCTCAACTAAAAAAATGTTTAAAATCTCTTTTTTATATTGCGTTAGTTTTGCAATATATCAACCTGTTTTTATTCAAAGCTTTTGTTTAAGCTCAAAACTCATCACTTTTTTTGAGGTATTTTAATCACCTCACTACTTTGACCGAGTACAGGCAAATCATTGTTTGCTACATATAGAGTAGCTAAGCTTTTAAAAATGCCACACTCTACCTGATAAAAAGTGAGGCGCAACAAATTATTTTTCTAAGGAGCACATATTATGTCAACACAAACTACACCGATTACAACAGAGATGCTACTTGAAAAAGCGAATAAAATCATATGTGAACATGAAGATTATTTACAAGGTATGCGTGCTGATTCGGTTGAACAGAAAGGTAATGTCCTCGTATTTAAAGGCGAATTTTTTTTAGATGAACAAGGTTTACCTACTGCAAAAAGCACAGCAGCATTCAATATGTTTAAGCATTTAGCTCATGTGTTATCTGATAAATACCATTTAGAATAAGTCATCTTCGTGATTATTTTTATTTAATCACTGAAGTAAATTAATTTACTCTTTATCGATAACAAAAAAGAGACTTTGCTTGCCAGTTATTGCATCATTCAGGTGCCAATAACTGGCATAATCAAACAAAAATAAAGAATAATAATTCAGTTTGATTATAATGCAGATTTTCTGTCACATCTCAACTCAAGATTACACTTACCTATCAATACAATCAGTAATATCAATTATTTTTATTTTCTATTTACAGCTATATTGAAGCCTCCTAGAAAGAGGAAATATTTACCCTGTTGTTGTTATAAGCAATATCAATTATTTCTTTGATTGCCAGTGAAATTTTCACTGGCTTTTTTTTATTTTATGGAAATAAAAGCTTTTAAAATAGAAAGTTAGCGTATTTATCGAGAAGATTTAGGAAAAGTGACTGAGTAAGGAAGGATGATATCAGCGATAATCCATATCACTGATATCATTTATTGCGTACTTATTAGCTTATAGCAGCGGTTTTTTACTTCTTTGTACCCAACGCATCATCAGTTTATCAATGCTTTCCATTGCGCCACCTGTAACTCGCTCAACCATTTTCTTTTTGGTAACATATTGGACAGAAAGAACTTCAAAATCATTAATATGATTGATCAGCCAATCATCACTGACACCAACTTCATCAATTAAGCCTCTGTTTAGTGCTTCTGAACCGTACCAATACTCACCCGTTGCAACGCTATCGATATCAAGTTGAGGGCGATATTTATGCACAAATGATTTAAACAATAGATGCGTTTCATTTAAATCTTGCTTAAATTTCTCACGACCTTCTTCAGTATTTTCGCCTAATAAGGTCAATGTACGTTTATATTCGCCAGCAGTATGCAACTCAACATCAATATCGTTTTTCTTGAGTAAACGGTGAATGTTAGGGATCTGAGCCACAACACCAATCGAGCCAATAATCGCAAATGGTGCAGCAATAATTTTATCTGCCACACATGCCATCATATATCCCCCGCTAGCAGCCACTTTATCGACAACCGCAGTCAGTTTAATACCCTTTTCTTTTAAGCGTGTTAATTGAGCCGCAGCTAATCCATATCCGTGAACCATACCGCCTGGGCTTTCTAAACGCAGTAATACTTCATCACCTGCTTGTGCAACAGAAAGAATGGCGCTGATTTCTTCACGTAATGCACCCACTTCATGGGCATCCATACTACCGTTAAAATCAAGCACATATAAACAAGGTTTTACAACGCCTTTTTTACCTTCTTTTGCATTGTTTTTACTCTGTTTATTCTCTTTTTTCTGCTGCTTTTTAAACGCTTTATACCAGACTTTTAATTCAGCATCGTCCATTTTTGCTTGTTGCATAACGCGCTGTTTTTCTTCGTAAGCTTCAGCAAGATCTGTGACTCTTAACGTCCCTTTACGATTTTGCTTTTTATTTCCTATGACAACGAAAAACAACACGATAGCGATAATCGCCACAACAACAGTGACAATTTCTGCTAAAAACAGCCCATATTGCAAAATATACTCCACAAAGACCTCTTTTTAAGGTTAATAACACTGACTAAAACCAATATGCCTAGTTTAACGAAATTCTGCTTTAGCGCCAGCAACAAAGGCATGATTATGTTTAATACCATAAAGAAAATAGCCATAAATTGTAAACAAAAAGTCAGACTAAACTGGTCGCTAGACAAATAAGACGTTACACTTTATTTACTTTTTACTAGACAGGATATCAATATGTTGCAATATCAACCCGATCATAGCGTGCTAAAAGATAAAATTATTCTAGTAACGGGTGCTGGTGATGGCATAGGAAAAGAAGCCGCACTAACTTATGCGCAATATGGCGCAACACTTATCTTATTAGGCCGTACTTTATCAAAACTTGAAGATGTTCAAGAAAAGATAATCACATCAGGTGGCCAACAGCCCATGTTATATCCACTTGATCTACTTACAGCGACAGAGAACGATTTTCAGCAATTTGCTGATACTCTCGTTAAACGCTTCCCTCATCTTGATGGTGTATTACAAAATGCTGGTTTATTAGGTGTTGTTGAACCTATCATTAATCAACCGAGTAATCTTTGGCATGACGTTATGCAAGTCAACGTTAATGCGACATTTATGCTCACAAAAGCACTACTACCATTGATGCTCAAAGCGCCTCACGCAAGCCTTATCCTCACCACATCTAGTGTAGGTCGCCAAGGTCGTTATGGTTGGGGAGCTTATTCTGTCTCTAAATTCGCAACAGAAGGCTTTATGCAAGTACTTAATGAAGAGTATAACGAAAGTACTTTGCGTATTAACTGCATTAATCCTGGGGGCACTCGTACCGCAATGCGAGCAAGTGCATTTCCAGATGAAGATGCACAAAAATTAAAAACACCTAAAGATTTGATGCCGTTATATCTCTACCTTATGAGTGATGACAGTATTGATGTGAAAGGACAATCTTTAGATGCACAACCTGGCCGTAAAGCAGGCCCCGCGGAATAACGTAATTTAAGTTTAAGGTAGCAAAATGAATGATGCACAACACCAAAAACGCCAACAACGTTTAAAAGAGAAAGTAGATACTCGAATTGAGCAAGCTCAACACGAGCAAGGTATTTTGATAATTTTTACTGGCAATGGTAAAGGCAAAACAACAGCGGCGATGGGAACTGCAACACGTGCTGTTGGTCATCAAAAAAAAGTCGGTGTTGTGCAGTTTATAAAAGGTACATGGGAAAACGGTGAACGAAACCTATTAGAACAATTCGGTGTACCATTTTATGTAATGGAAACGGGATTTACGTGGGAAACACAAGATAAAACGGCAGATACCGCAGCCTGTTTGAATACTTGGCAATATGCACTGAAACTACTTAACGATCCAGAGTACGATCTGGTCATTCTTGATGAAATTACCTATATGATTAGCTTTAACTATTTACCATTAGATGAAGTTATTGCAGCTATTAGCTCTCGCCCACCTCACCAAAATGTCATTATCACAGGAAGAGGTTGCCATCGAAAATTAATTGAGTTAGCCGATACGGTGACAGAAATGCGTCCTATCAAACATGCTTTTGACAGCGGAATAAAAGCGCAAAAAGGCATAGATTGGTGACCTATAATGATTATCATAAAATGAATATTTTTCTTAAATAAGAATTGGCTCGCCTAAAATGCCAGCACCAAATATTCTCCCATTTTTTTTCATAAATTCAAAATAGGCATCTCTATCTACAAAAATATTATTTTGTATTTGTTGATTGTAAATCATTGCCATTCTTACTAAATATTTATGATATTCATCATAAAATATCTGTTTTTCTTTAGGATCTCTTGAGGCTAAATATTTCTTCATTATTTCATAAATACTATTTGCTTCTTTGGTTAATTTTTCATTACTAAATTTAACATTATATTCTAGTGGAGTTAAATTATCTGTTCGTGTGTTTCCTCCATCTATCCAATTAAACTTATCTATTGCTAAATATTCAGTTAACAAATCACGTTCAGAATAAAAGTGAATACCATAAGGATATTTAGCGATATATTGATAAAAATCCTCTCTTGAAAAACATTTTGTCAATACATTCACTTTTTCATTATCGTCCCAATCAGATAAGTAAGTAGGTAATGATTCATCTAATGGAATATCACAATTAAAAATATTATTATCAATAAAAAGAGAGTCAGAGCTATTAATGGCGCCACGTACAAGTATGCCATTAATCCATACTGTGCGCTCATCTATATGAAGATCATCAAGTGTATCATCTGGTTTAAATACCGAAGTGAAACTATAATATATTTCTCTATTTGGATTAATTATTCCGCCTCGATTACCTGGATAAATCATAAATTCACTCTGTTCACCATGACTATCGACTAACAGATGTTTTCCGTTATTAAGTTTTATTTTTTAACTTCACCTTTACCCATTACGAAATAAGAATTATCAACTTTAAACTCTAAAGGTTCTAATCGATTATTGCTGATATAAAAAATACCGTTCTGCTTTTCTCGTTTTGCGGGGTTGTCGCACCCTACTATCAGAAAAGTCATATATAACACTGTTGTTAAATAAAAATAACGATACATATTATTTTGAATACCTTATCGTTAAATAAAAAATTATTAATATTTCTACCGTAATAATGTAATTATCATAGATATATTTATTATAAAAATAAAGCCATCAAAAAAAGAAGCACTCATAAAAACATGAGCGCTTCTTTTTAAAAATGAAAATTTAATTTGAAATAATAAATAATTATTCGCTAATTACTTTTTATTTCCTGCCGATTGGCGACGACTTGACGCTCTTTTAGCTGGTGATGTTGAAGTGCGAGCAGATACTTTCGTATGACGCTTAACTGCACGACGGATCTGATTCGCTTTGATACGACGTTGATCTTTTTCTACTGCAACTTTTGTTACTGTTTCGTCGTTTAATTCAACTAACTGACGTAAATAGTTGATTTGATCTAATCCAAGTTCAACCCAACCACCACGCGGTAAACCTTTTGGTAAATCGATGTCACCGTAACGAACACGAATAAGACGGCTGACTTGGACACCAACAGCTTCCCACATACGGCGAACTTCACGATTACGCCCTTCAGTAAGTGAAACGTTGTACCATTGGTTAATCCCTTCACCACCACGATAAGAAACAGAACGGAATGAAGCAGGACCATCTTCTAATTGTACACCACGCGTTAATTGACGAATTTTCGCATCATCAATTTCACCAAAAACACGGACAGCGTATTCACGCTCAACTTCACGGCTAGGATGCATTAAACGGTTGGCTAATTCACCATCAGTTGTAAATAACAGTAATCCACTGGTATTCACATCAAGACGGCCTACGGCAATCCAGCGAGCATTGTTAAGGCGAGGAAGACGTTGGAAAACGGTTGGACGACCTTGCGGATCACTACGAGTACACAGTTCACCTTCAGGTTTGTAATAAGCAAGCACACGGCAAACATCTTTTTGTGCTTCACGAATATTTAGAATTCGGCCATCTAAGCGGATTTTTGCTGTACTGGTGACATCGATACGATCACCTAATTTCGCTTTTGTACCATCAATGCTAATACGTCCTTCTTGAAGATAACCTTCAATTTCACGACGAGAACCGTGACCAGAACGAGCAAGGATTTTTTGTAATTTTTCAGTGCGTTGCGATTTATCGCTCATGAAACAACCTCATGTGTCGCCTTCACAGGCGTCATAAAAATAGAATTAATTTTTAAAAATCAATTAAATAAAAATAACCCATGTTTATTAAAATAAGAAATAAACACAGGTTTATTGATTCAATAGTGAACAATGTTGATGATTTTTCACATCAACATTGTGATAAATAGTGGCGATAAAACGACGTTGGCAAAACCTTAACGATAGCTTAGCCGTTTGTTCGCAGATCAAGTTATAGTGTTTAACGTTTAAAATACGCGTTGATATAACCGATTTCAAAAACAGACACCGTGATTTTTATCGCAATGTATAAATTTAACACAAGCGATAAATCCCTTCACCTTTTATCTCTTTATCTCGTGATAAATTTCTTCACTATCGAGTCATTACTATCGAGTCATTGACTCCCAATCCAATTTAATCAGCTAAATGACTTACTGAAATGGCGTAATATCACCCGTACCTTCACGCACGATAACTGGGGTGTCTTCTGTTAAATCAATTACCGTTGTCGGTTTTTGTCCTAAATAACCACCATGGATCACCAAATCAACTTGTTTGCTTAATAAATCTTCGATTTCTTCTGGATCAGATTCAGCAAAATCGTTGCCTGGTAAAATCAGGCTTGTTGACATTAATGGCTCACCAATATTTTCTAACAATGCCAGTGCAATAGGGTTAGAAGGAACACGCAAACCTATGGTTTTACGTTTATCATTCATCAAACGTTTTGGTACATCTTTAGTTGCTTTTAAGATAAAGGTGTAATTACCTGGAGTGTTATTTTTTATTAAACGAAACACCACATTATCAACATAAGCGTAATTGGCGATTTCTGATAAATCACGGCACATCAGTGTGAAATTGTGGTTTTTATCTAATTGGCGAATACGACAAATTCGCGTCATTGCATCTTTGTTTTCTAAACAACAGCCAATAGCATAGCCAGAGTCTGTTGGATAAATCACCACACCGCCTTTGCGTAAAATATCAGCACTTTGTTCAATTAAACGAGCCTGCGGATTATCAGGGTGAATATAAAAAAGTTGGCTCATACATCCCTCAATGAATTTCTAATGTTACTCTTGCCATAGCGACCAAACTGGTTCTACACCACTGGGTAACCATAAATTACGCCCTAATTCTATCCACGAGCAAGGGCGATGAAAATCAGAACCTAACGACGCTTTTAGCCCATAAAGTTGCGCTAATGCTGCGTGTTGTTCCCGTTCTTGTGGTGGTTGTTGGCATTGTGCCACTTCGATTGCATCACCACCAAGTTGTTTAAAATAAAGCGTTAAGCGTTTTAACCACTTAGAGGATAGACCATATCGTCCCGGATGCGCTAATACTGCAACGCCACCAGCCTCATGAATCGCTGTGACAGCGTCACCTATTGAGCACCACTGTGGGGGAACATAACCTGTTTTACCTTTCGCTAAATAACGCTTAAATACTTTATTAACCGAGGCAACATGCCCTTCATTCACGAGAAAACGGGCAAAGTGTCCTCTTGTAACTTGTCCACCATGTGCTAAGGCTTTTGCCCCTTCAAATGCATTTGCAATACCTGCTTTTTCTAATCGTTCACCTATCATTATCGCGCGTGTTTCACGACATTGGCTTTGTGACGAAAGGAGTGCTTTCATTGCATTATGGTTGATATCAATATTCAATCCAACAATATGGATTTCTATATTCTCCCATAAAGTCGATATTTCGACACCTGATATCAGGGTAAGAGGCAGATTTTTTTCTGCAATATAATCATTAGCAGGAGTAATCGCCGCTGTTGTATCGTGATCTGTAATCGCTAAGACATTAATTTGACGTTCTATCGCTCTCTCAACCAATTCTTTTGGTGAAAGCTCGCCATCTGACGCGGTAGTGTGGCTGTGCAAATCATAAATCACTCTTAAATCAGATAGCACTTCTGTCATCGCTTCTCCCTTTTCATCTTAGCAAGGTAATAATTTTTAAAGAGTATGCCATAAAGTACTTGACGAACCCAACGCAATCCAGTTTACTAGTACACAACACGAGCTAGTCTATTAACTTATTATCTGTCGTTAGCTGTAAGGAGATCTTATGAATATTAATCAACGTCTTATCGCTCTTTGGTGGCGCAATACTCTTTTATGGGCGGTTTGATCTCCTGCTTCACGTCAGTGATATCTAAAACCCGCCTACGCGGGTTTTTTTATGCATTAAAAACAGTTAGTAAAAAATAATATAGAGCGATAATAATGAATACATCACTTGCATTCTCATTTAATACCAAGGCAACGCCACTGCCTTACCACAGCGAGCCTGCTTTACTTTTCAATACATTATGTGAAAACAAACATCACACATTGTTATTAGAATCTGCACAAGTTGACACTAAAGCAAACTTAAAAAGCTTGTTAATTGTTGATAGCGCATTACGTATCAGTGCAGTAAAAAATCAAGTCACTATTGATGCATTAAGTGTTAATGGACAAGCTTTATTACCTGCATTAAAAATCGCACTAAAAGAAAAAGCGGTCTTAATGCAAGAGAGCGATAAACAGTGCGTTTTTACTTTTTCTTCACCTGCACAAGATATTGATGAAGAGAGCAAATTAAAATCAGCCAGCGTATTTGATGCTTTACGTTTCTTTCTTGCTAATAAAGACACTAAAGATGCTAATGCTATTTTTGTCGGCGGTTTATTTGCTTATGATTTAGTCAGTGGATTTGAACCCATTCCTGAATTAGACACCGTTTTTTCATGCCCTGACTACTGCTTTTACTTAGCAGAACAGTTAATCGTGATCGACCATCAGAATAAAGATAGTCAGTTAATTTCCATTGCTTTTACTGATGATAAAACAGAGTGTCAGCGCCTCACTTTACGCCAATCTGAGTTAATTTCACTGGCTAAACAACCTTTAAAGCATCCTATTCGCCGCGCTTTAACAGCAGCAGAATCAACAATACAAGGCAATATGGATGATAAAGGTTATGGCTACATCGTTGAGGCAATGAAAACCTATATTCGTCGTGGTGACATTTTCCAAGTTGTTCCATCACGTCGCTTTCAAGTTGCTTGCCCTTCACCACTTGCCGCTTATCAAGTGTTGAAAGAGAAAAACCCAAGCCCTTATTTGTTCTATATGCAAGATGCTTTGTTCACGGTATTTGGGGCATCACCAGAAAGTGCATTGAAATATCAAACAAGCGATCGCCAAATTGAAATCTATCCAATTGCAGGAACTCGCCCAAGAGGACGCAACACAGATGGTTCAATCAATGCAGATTTAGACAGCCGAATTGAACTTGAAATGCGCACTGATACGAAAGAGCTTTCTGAACATTTAATGTTAGTTGATTTAGCACGTAATGATTTAGCGCGTATTTGCCAAGCAGGTAGCCGTTATGTCGCTGAATTAACAAAAGTTGATCGTTATGCTTTTGTGATGCACTTAGTCTCAAGAGTTGTGGGCAAATTACGTGATGACTTAGATATTTTCCATGCGTATCAAGCCTGTATGAATATGGGAACACTATCTGGGGCGCCGAAAGTCAGTGCAATGCAATTGATTGCTCGTTATGAAAAAACGAAACGTGGCAGTTATGGTGGCGCTATTGGCTATTTTACTGGTGCGGGAGATTTTGATACTTGCATAGTTATTCGCTCCGCTTATGTTGAAAATAATATTGCAACTATTCAAGTTGGTGCTGGAATTGTGCTCGATTCAGATCCAAAAATGGAAGCAGAAGAGACACGCAATAAATCACAAGCTGTTATCAATGCCATTTTACAAGCTCACACCAATACTCAAATGCAGGAGGCTTGCTAATGGCGACTATCTTACTGCTCGATAACATCGACTCATTTACTTATAACCTTGTCGATCAATTACGTAGCCTTGGCAATAACGTTGTGATTTATCGCAATAGCGTCACAGCCGATGTTATTGAACAAAAATTACATGAGCTCGATAACCCGATTTTACTGTTATCGCCAGGGCCAGGAGCACCTTCACAAGCAGGTTGCATGCCTGAACTGTTAAAACGTGTATTAGGCACATTGCCTGTAATTGGTATTTGCTTAGGTCATCAAGCCATTATTGAGGCTTACGGTGGCAAAGTTTCTTCATGTGGAGAGATCTTACATGGCAAAGCAACATTAGCTGAACACGATAACAGCGAAATGTTTGTGAATTTACCTAACCCTTTACCCGTAGCTCGTTATCATTCGCTTTCAGGAGAACAAGTTCCAGAACAACTCATTATTAATGCTTGGTGCGATAACACTGTTATGGCGGTGCGTCACCGTCAACATAAAACCTGTGGTTTTCAGTTTCACCCAGAATCAATTTTAACCACAAAAGGCGCACAACTTTTAGAACAAACAATCGCATGGGCATTAACTCCTAAAGGAGACGCATAAAATGGAAACTATCTTCAACAAATTATTTAGCGCACAACAATTGACGTTAGAAGAAAGCCAAACACTGTTTAGCGCCATTATTCGCGGTGAGTTAACAGAATCACAATTAGCGGCAGTATTAATCAGCATGAAAATGCGAGGTGAACATCCTCAAGAAATCGCTGGTGCAGCACGCGCACTACTCGAAAATGCACTGCCATTTCCTCGTCCTGATTACACTTTTTGTGACATTGTCGGTACTGGAGGAGATGGTGCCAACAGTATCAATATTTCAACAGCAAGCGCCTTTGTTGCGGCTGAAGTAGGTATCAAAGTTGCGAAACACGGTAATCGTAGCGTATCCAGCCGCTCTGGATCTTCCGACTTATTAGCAGCATTTGGTATCCCTTTAGACAGAAGTGCTGATGATGCGCGCCAATTACTGGATGAAGTGGGTTTATGCTTTTTATTTGCACCTCAGTATCACAGTGGTTTTCGTTTTGCAGCCCCCGTTCGCCAACAATTGAAAACACGCACGTTATTTAATGTATTAGGTCCATTGATCAACCCAGCACGTCCGCCATTAGCATTAATTGGTGTGTATAGCCCAGAGTTATTGATGCCTATCGCAGATACATTAAAAGTTTTAGGTTATGAGCGTGCTGCTGTTGTTCATAGTGGTGGAATGGATGAAGTTTCACTACATGCACCTACTCAAGTCGCTGAATTACGCAATGGTGAAATTACACGTTATCAACTGACACCTAGTGATTTTGGTCTTCGCCCTTGTGCCATTACTGATTTAGAAGGTGGTACACCTGAAGTAAACCGTCAATTATTGGCAGATTTATTACAAGGTGAAGGAAAAAGAGCACATACCGAATCTGTTGCAGCTAATGTCGCTTTATTAATGCGTTTACATGGGCAAGAAGATTTAAAAATGAATACTGAAGTTGCTATGCACGCCATTTATAGCGGTAAAGCAATAAATCGTGTAACAGCATTAGCAGCGAGAGGATAAGAGCATGACTGTATTAAACGCCATTGTAAAAGATAAAGCTGAATATCTGGTTGCACGTAAAGCAAGCCAACCATTATCAGAATTTGTGCACCAAATAGCGCCATCAACACGCTCGTTTTATCAGGCATTAACTCAGCCCAATACTGTTTTTATTTTAGAGTGTAAAAAAGCATCGCCCTCAAAAGGTCTAATTCGTGCTGATTTTGATCCCGCTACGATTGCAAAAATTTATCAGCCTTACGCTGCTGCAATTTCGGTATTAACGGATGAGAAATATTTTCAAGGGAGTTTCGATTATTTACGTCAAGTTAGCCAAGCCGTGCATCAACCCGTTTTGTGCAAAGATTTTATTATTGATGAATACCAAATCTATTTAGCGCGTTTTTATCAAGCAGATGCCATTTTATTAATGCTCTCTGTCTTAGATGATGAGCAATATCGTGCACTATCAGCCGTTGCTCATCAATTAAACATGGGCGTATTAACGGAAGTAAGCACTGAAGAAGAGCGTAAACGTGCCATTAATCTCAATGCCAAAGTTATCGGTATTAACAATCGTGATTTGCGTGATCTCTCTATCGATTTAGCTCGTACCCAGCAGTTAAGCCAAGGATTGCCTAAAGATGCAATCGTGATCAGTGAGTCAGGTATTCACACCCACCAGCAAGTTCAAGAGTTAAGCCAATATGCTAATGGGTTTCTCGTTGGTAGCGCCTTAATGTCACAAGAAAATATTGACCAAGCAGTGAGAGCGCTCGTTTTGGGAAAGCATAAAGTGTGCGGGTTAACTCGCACACAAGATGTAAAAGCGGTTTATCAAGCTGGTGCTTATTATGCAGGGTTGATTTTCGCAGAAAAATCCCCTCGCAAAGTGACATTGTCACAAGCACAAGCGTTGATAGCGCAAGCTCCCTTAGCCTTTGTGGGGGTTTTTCAAAACCAACCCATTACGCTTATTTGTGACTATGCTGAAAAACTCAATTTATCTGCTATTCAATTACACGGACAAGAAGATGCTCAGTTTATTGAGCAACTTAGACAAAGAATTCAACCTAGCTGTGAGATTTGGCAAGCAATAAATATGGCAATTCACGCAGATATTTCTCCTGTTTCACACGTTAATAAATATGTACTTGATAACGGCACTGGTGGCACAGGAACAACGTTTAATTGGCAAGAAATTCCTAATACATTACGTGAAAAAGCGTTACTTGCAGGTGGTCTTAACAGTGAAAACTGTTTGGATGCAGTTAAAACAGGCTGTATCGGGCTTGATTTTAACTCTGGAGTAGAGTCGGCTCCCGGCATAAAAGATGCGCAACGTCTGAACCAAGTATTTGCACAATTACAGCTAAACTAAATTTCACAAAAATAAAATTTCAAACAGGATGACATCACAATGAGAAAACTTAACCCCTACTTTGGCGAATTTGGTGGCCAATATGTACCTGAAATCTTAATTCCTGCATTGGATCAACTCGAACAAGCTTTTATTGATGCGCAAAACGATCCCTCTTTTCAGCAAGAATTCCAAGATTTATTAAAAAATTATGCAGGCAGACCAACGGCATTAACCCTTTGTCGTAATTTAACAGAAGGCACGCGAACTCGTTTATATCTAAAGCGTGAAGATTTACTGCATGGTGGCGCCCATAAAACTAACCAAGTATTGGGTCAAGCCTTGTTAGCAAAACGTATGGGTAAAACCGAAATTATTGCAGAAACAGGTGCGGGTCAACATGGTGTTGCAACTGCTTTAGCCTGCGCACTACTTAATATGAAATGTCGTATCTATATGGGTGCTAAAGACGTCGAACGCCAATCGCCTAACGTGTTTCGTATGCGCTTAATGGGTGCCGAAGTTATTCCAGTTCACAGTGGTTCATCTACCTTAAAAGATGCGTGTAATGAGGCATTACGTGACTGGTCTGGTTGTTACGACCGCGCACATTACTTATTAGGAACGGCGGCAGGCCCTCATCCTTATCCAACCATTGTCCGTGAATTTCAACGTATGATTGGTGATGAAGCCAAAGCACAAATTCTAGAGCGTGAAGGCCGTCTACCTGATGCTGCTATCGCTTGTATTGGCGGTGGTTCTAATGCTATCGGTTTATTTGCATCCTTTATTCCAGAAACTTCGGTGCAACTCATTGGTGTTGAACCTGCGGGTAAAGGTATTGAAACGGGTGAACACGGCGCACCACTGAAGCATGGAAAATTAGGGATCTATTTTGGTATGAAGTCCCCAATTATGCAGACTGATGAAGGACAAATTGAAGAGTCATATTCAATTTCAGCAGGTCTTGATTTCCCATCTGTCGGGCCTCAACACGCACACTTAAATAGCATTGGTCGTGCTGATTATGTTTCTGTTACCGATGATGAAGCCATAGAAGCATTTAAAGCACTTTCTCGCCGTGAAGGGATTATTCCAGCCTTAGAATCTTCTCATGCATTGGCTTACGCACTGAAATTAATTGCACAAAATCCTGACAAAGAGCAGCTATTAATTGTGAACTTATCAGGCCGTGGTGATAAAGATATTTTTACTGTAAACGATATTTTAGCAGCAAGAGGAGAAATCTAATGAGCCGTTATCAAGTATGCTTTGAAGCATTGGCACAAAAACAGCAAGGCGCATTCGTTCCTTTTGTCACATTAGGTGATCCTTCTCCTGAGCTGTCATTACAAATTATTGATGCGTTAATTGAAGGTGGCGCAGATGCATTAGAGATTGGTATTCCCTTCTCCGATCCTCTTGCAGATGGTCCTACAATCCAAGGGGCTAATTTACGTGCGCTTAATGTCGGTGTAACACCAACAGATTGCTTTGCGCTCTTAACTAAAATTCGTGCAAAACATCCTAATATTCCTATTGGCCTATTAGTTTATGCCAACCTTGTTTTTAGTAATGGCATTGATAATTTTTATAGTAAATGTGAGCAAGCAGGCGTGGATTCTGTCTTAATTGGTGATGTACCTTTACGTGAATCAAAAGAGTTCCGTGAAGCAGCACAACGCGCAAATATCAGTCCTATTTTTATTTGTCCACCTAATGCTGATGATGAACTTTTACAAGAGTTGGCAGCATCAGGTAAGGGCTATACCTATTTATTATCAAGAGCAGGTGTAACGGGTACAGATAAACGTGCAGAACAATCACTAACACATCTTACTGACAAACTAAAAACCTATAATGCCCCTCCCGCATTACAAGGTTTTGGCATTTCTGAGCCTAAGCAAGTTAAAGAAGCGATTGCCAATGGTGCCACTGGCGCAATTTCAGGCTCGGCAGTGGTTCAAATTATTGAGAAAAATCTTCATCAACCCGATGTGATGTTAAAAGCACTGACGACATTTGTGAAAGAGATGAAGGCAGCGACTCTCGCCTAATTGCTTTAAATACGCTTAGTGAGATCCGCTTTAGAGAAATAATTTGCTATTTTTCTAAGCGGATTACTCTTAATTTATTGTTTATTCAATCCCACTCATTGACTGCTGAAACCGCGATAAACCGCGCTCTCATTCCCTCGTTCATATTCTTAATCAAATAATCTTTTTATCTAAAATTGGGCGAAATTTTATTTTTTGGTCATACTTTATAAGGTACTTTATATTTTCTTTTCGGAAATCCTCAACCAATAATGTAATTACAAGGAGTTTGATGATGAAACTATGGGCAAAAATCTCCGCTGTTATGGCAGCATTACTGATGGCATTAACTTTATCTGCATGTTCTCCAACTGCAACATCAGAGGGTACTGGGGGGTATTTTGATGACTCCGTGATCACCACTAAAGTGAAAACAGCGCTAATTGGTGAAAAAAATCTTAATTCAACACAAATCAGCGTTGAAACATTTAAAGGTAAAGTTCAACTAAGTGGTTTCGTCTCTTCTCAAGCAGATGCCAATCGTGCCATTGAAACAACACGTAAAGTAACAGGTGTAAAAGGGGTTATAAACTCAATGGTTATTCGCTGATCCGCTTTTATTCTCGTATTCCTTTAGCCCTAATTTTCTAGACCACTTCGGTGGTCTTTTTTTGTACAAGATTTTTGTCTTAATTATTTAATCTTTCATAAAGTAGATCAATTTTTGCAAAAAAAACAAATAAGCTAAAAAGTATCTATTTTTACCCCACGCCAGAATTAGCTCATAAAAAGAACAAATCAGAAATATTACTAATCATTTTGAGATTATAAATTAACCACCTTATTATCCTGAATATCTCCTCTGTTGATATCATTTTATTCTTTTTCTATTTTCTTCTATCTGTTGATAGATAAAGCCGTTTTACTCAATCCAAATATAAAGATGCATTTTAAATGCACCTATAAAATATCCCCTTTTACTTATTAAAATGCCCGCAATTTTTAGTAAATAAAATCACACTTTTTTTATTTTGATAATATCAATAAATAAAAGATGCATATTAAATACATTTTAATGGATATCAAAATGCTAAATGTCTTATTTTAGATGTCTATTTATCTATTTAGCTCTGCTTTTAATAACTCATAATTTAGGCATTAAGAATAAAAAAGAAGTTGTATATAATCTAGAAATGAAAGATTTTTAGCAAATTAAAAAGATAAAAAAAAGCGAAGATAAACTTCGCTTTTTCATTATGAGATATTCTTTTAAAGAAAGAATAATTAGAAACGGTAACCCACACCAAACATAAATACAAATGGGTCTAAACGTGTTTTAACGTCAAAATCTTTATCAGCAACAGTGCTATTAAATCTTGCTTTTGTTTCGATGTTCATCCACCAAACAGAAGCATTCAGCATCCAGTTTTTATCAAGGTTATAATCTAAACCTGCTTGTGCTGCAAAGCCCCATGAATTCTTAAGATCAAGGCCATTTAAGCCTAAACCATCTACAGCAGGGTTATTATTAAATTTCTCATCAAAGAAAGTAGTAAAGTTAAGACCTGCACCTAAATAAGGACGTAATTTATCTTCACCATTACCGAAGTAATATTGTGCCATTAATGTTGGTGGTAAATGTTTAACTTTTGCAATTTCACCTACACCCGTCAATGAAATCTTATGTTCAAAAGGCGTTGCTGCTAATAACTCAACACCGATATTATCAGTGATCATATACCCGAAAGTTAAACCTAATTGGGTATTATTATTTACTTCAAAATGGTCGCCACCTAATATTGCATCAGAACCCGCATTAGGACGAACTGTTGCAGTACCCGCACGGAATAAAAAATCACCTGCTTGGTGAGCAAAAGAAATAGAAGGCGCAAGAGTTGCAGCCGCTAAAATAAGCGCAGAAAGTTTTTTCATTATTTAACCCATTCCTGTAATAAGTAAAATCTCCGCTAAAAATATAACCATTTATTGATAATTATGATCTAATGCCGATCACAACTTTGGAATTATTTTTGCAGAAAGTGTTATTTCTCTTTTTATTATTTATCAATGCTATTATTTATAATTGATCCACATCAAATTTACCATTAATACCATTTTTTCTTATAATTAAATTTATTATTACTGTTATTTTTTGAATAAAAAACACACTAACAAGCATTATTTAAAAATAAAGTTATCTTTGTGTTAAAAATATGTTTAGTTTAATTTAAATAATGAGTGTACTTCGATTATTCGCATCCAGAAAAACACGAAATAAGAGGATCGAGATAAAATATCCCTTTTTGCTGTTGTAAAAGGTACAATAGCGCGCATTGACACAGTCTATTTTTATAGGAGCAGTTTCATGCCTACCACGGCACGCACAATCTACCGAGACAGTCTTAATTTTTATAAGAATGAACGACGTAGCATTGTTACTCTTTCCGCTATTCTTGCCATTATTTTAGCGATCATTCATGTCTTCATTGGCCCTAATCCTCAAGAGTACCAATTGATGATTGAATTTGTGGCTAATTTTAAAAATACACAGCTTTCTTCTGCCTCTCCTGCTGAGTTAGAAGCAATGTCAAACAGTGTCGTGGGTATTGCCAAAAAAGTGTTATCACTGTATGCATTTGAAACATTACAACAAAGCATCTTGGTTCTAACCTTATTGATGTTCGCTACGGCGATTTCCACAGGTCATAACGTCACCTTAGGTCAAACATTTAATGCGGCCCTACCTCGCCTACCTAAAATGTTCCTATTGATTGTGCTGTGCTCTATTTTGATTAGCGCTGGTTTTATGGTGATGATTATTCCTGGCATCATTTTATTAATTGGTTTTGCATTAGCACCCGTTGTTTTAGTACGTCAACAAAATATGGGAAGTGCAATACGTTTGGGTTGGAAGGTTGGATTTAGTGAATCGGCTGCGCTTATTCCTGCTTTAGGTATTTGGATCTTATTGCAGTTCGGTATTGGTTTTGTGAGTAACCTTACAATTCAACTACCTGATGTTATCCATAACTTCTTATTTTACTTCCTAAAAAATATGGCTTCGGCTTGGATGATTATTTATCTGTTCCGTTTGTTTATGTTGGTTGAAAACAAATACACAACGCAACAGCGTTAATCTATTCAAAGCATTATCATTACCTATAAAAAATCCCGTGTATAAGCTAATCACTTATCACGGGATTTTGTTATTTATTATGCGCCAATAAAGTTTAGCCAATACACTTAAATACACTTAGAGAGTAGATGTATGACTCGTTGTTGGCGCATCTACTGTATTCTCATCATTATTTTCAGCATCTTGTTTTAGTGCCTCTTTTCTTGCTTCTTTCTGTTTTTCTTTGATCTGCTGTCGGCTTTGATACAAGCGGATCACAAAATAGAGATCTGGGGCAATAATCAAATCATCTTCATTGAGCGAAATTTTATTACGTTCTATCCAGCGATTTAATTCCGTTCTGCGCCCCGCTAGAACCAATTTAACGCCTTTTATTCGTAATTCTCTTATTAGCTCATCAATGGCAGCAAATACGCTGACATCATCATAAGTAAAGCTTACAGCAGCATCTACTGCTAACCATGCTGGTCTTTGAGGTGCGTTATCAACCAGTTGTAGTACTCGTTTTTTAAAATAACCCACATTAAAATAAGTCAGGGGTGAATTAAAACGGTACATCATTAAACCATCAATAGGCTCAATGCCATTATCCTTATTCATTGAATGAACCATTCCTTGTTCATCAACACCCAACAACTGATCGCTAGGCCGAAAAACAATACGTAAGAATTGTAATAGGCCTAATAAAACCGCAAAACCAATACCATTAATCAGACCTGCCAATAACACAGCTAATAATGTAAATGATGCCAATGTAAATGCTTGTTTATTACGCTTACGATAAGACCAAATATGACGAATACTAAGCAGTGACCAAGAAGAAACGATTAACACTATCCCTAACGAAGACAGTGGAATATAAGCAAGAAAATCGGTCATAAATAACAACACGAGCAAAATCATCAATGCGGCAATAATAGAAACTAACTGCGTTTTCCCCCCAACGGAGTCATTGACCGCTGTACGGCTACTTGCCGCACTTACAGCGAACCCTTGGGACAATGCGGCGGCAATATTGGCAATACCTAATGCTTTTAATTCTTGGTCTGCATCGACATCATAACCATTTTTGCTGGCAAAACTGCGGGCTGTCATCATAAAACTCACAAAGCTAATGACAGCCAAGTTTATGGATGGAACTAATAATTCCCGTAATACGCCAGGATGAAATCCACTCATCGAGACTACTGGCAGAAATAGATCAACATTTCCAGCCTCTTTATTCACGATAGCAATACCAAAGCTTGCCAAATCAAATTGCCAACTCAAATATGTCATCATAACCATGGCAATTAACGGTGCAGGCCATCGGCTACGAAAATAACGGATCCCTAATAATAAGGCTAATGTTACAGCTGACATTAATACTGTGGGCAAATGCGCATCCATTAATCGAAAAGGAACTTCAATGAGTTTTTCGATTAAGTGATCTGGAGAAGTATCAAAGCCAAAGACTTTGCTAATTTGCCCGACCATAATGGTGATCGCAACACCATTTAAAAGCCCTTGAAGAATGGGGCGAGAAAGAAAATCAGTAAAAGCCCCTAATCTAAAATGGCTGGCTAAAATACACCAAAACCCCGTCATCGCTGTCATGATAATCGCAAGTTGCCATCGAGTATTTTCATCACCAGCAGATAGTGGAATGACGACCGCAGCAATAACGGCACAAGTTGCAGCATCTGGCCCCGTAATCAACTGGCGAGAAGTACCAAATAACGCATAAATAATCATGGGGAAAATACAGGCATATAACCCAACAATAGCGTTAATACCCAATAATTCGGTATAAGCAATGGCGACAGGTAATGCCACAGCAGCAACAGAAAGGCCCGCTTTTAAATCATAGCCAAAATATTCACGCTTATAGTTAAACAATAAGCCTAACCCTGGCATCCATTTTATTAGTCTTTTTCCGATCATTGATTTCCTCTTATCAGAAATACTTTTTTATTTATGCATTCATCAAAAAGTAGCGGATGAAAATGATGAGTATATGAATCATATACTAGTGTAATATTTAAATCCTCATTCATAATTCAAGCTTGAGTTTTAATTTTACATAAATGCAATTGCGTTGATTTTTCATTGAGTTATTTCAGATAAAACTAGGTTTTTTTGTACAAATTAACACTCTGTCGTTAAAGATATGCAATTGTTTACCCATTTTCTGTCGCTTTGCATTAGAATAGCCAAGTTTATGAATTTAATTACCATAGGTTCCTATCTGTTATGAAAAATGGCTGGCTTAAGCAATTACTTGATTTTGCTCCACTATTAGTTTTTTTTATCTTCTATAAATGGCAAGATATTTTCTATGCTTCAGGTGCATTAATTATCGCGACGTGGATCTCAGTCGGTTTAACATGGCTTATTTTCCATAAAGTAGAGAAAGCGCCGCTCATTACCGCTGTGGTTGTCACTATTTTTGGTTCATTAACCCTATTTTTCCATTCTGCTGATTTTATTAAATGGAAAGTGACGGCTATTTATGCCATTTTTGCTATCGTTTTAATTGGTATGCAGTTATTTACGCCAAAAACGTTAATGGAAAGAATGTTAGGCAAAGAGCTCGCTATGCCACCTGCAAATTGGAAGAAACTCAATATTGCATGGGTGGTTTTCTTTTTTGCTTGTGCTCTTGGTAATATTTATGTGGCATTTTCTTTGGCAGAAGAGACTTGGGTTAATTTTAAAGTCTTTGGCTTAACTATTTTAACCTTTATCTTTACTATCGCCAGTGTGGTTTATATCTGGAATAACCGTTTACCAGAAGAACAAACTGAAAATGAAGCGACAGAAAATAGTGAACACGAATTATCAGATAATATGACAAAACAAGCATCTAAACCAACATCACACGATGCCCATTCAAAATCTGAATAATTATTTTTATTTTATTGGGAGATATGTGCTCTAAATAATTTAAGTTGTAGCTATTAGAGTATAGCCTGTAGATACTCTAAATAATTCAAGGTATAGCTATTAGAGTATAGCTTGTAGATACTTTAAATAATTCAAGGTATAGCTATTAGAGTATAGCTTGTAGATACTTTAAATAATTTAAGATGTAGCTAGGCGACAAGTGAATGAGGCGCTAGGAGCATACATCAGTATGTGACTAGTGCGAATAAGCGAAGTCAACAACGCTACAACTTGAAGTATGACGAGTAAACAACGCTACAACTTGAAGTATGACGCGTAAATATCTCCTTGGTTTAAACATTATTTACAGATACTTTATTTCCATGACTGAACAACAATCTTTGCCTAATGGTGAGCTCGTTTTACGCACCCTTGCCATGCCTGCTGATACTAACGCTAATGGTGATATTTTCGGTGGCTGGTTAATGTCTCAAATGGACATCGGTGGTGCAATTTTAGCAAAAGAAATTGCGTTAGGTCGTGTCGTTACTGTAAGTGTAACAGGCATTACCTTTCTTAAACCTGTTGCTGTTGGTGATGTCGTTTGTTGCTATGCGCGTTGCTTAAAAACAGGTAACTCTTCAATTACTGTTAATATTGAAGTATGGGTTAAAAAAGTCGCCACAGAACCTGTCGGCCAACGCTATCGTGCAACAGAGGCTGTGTTTACCTACGTTGCCGTTGACGAGAATAATTCTGCTCGTCGCTTACCTGAGGGTAAAGCTCACTTCACGCTAACAAGTACTATGGAATAAAACGCCATTACGACAATTCGATTACGACGCTAATAGCGTGAAAGCATTAAAAATTGAATACTAAAAAAGGCACTTATTAAAGTGCCTTTTATTTATCTGGTATCAAATAGTGATATCGCTTTGCTTAACGACTAACTTTATAAAAATTAGCTTGCTGATACCCCTGTCATTTTGAACTCAATGAGAACCACTTTTCCTTTATAAGGAATTTTTTCATAACGCCATTGACGCATCGCTCTTTTAACATCTCTTTCAAATACATTCTTAGGATCAGCAGAAAGTATTTCTACATTATCTACTCGCCCATCAGCATCAACATCAAAACGTACTTTTATAGATCCTTCAATACCCACGGCTTTTGCTCTCTGAGGATATTCAGGTAAACCTTGGCGTACTGCATTGGGTACTTTGCCTTCACCACTGCTTGCCACTGCAACTGGTTTTTCATCGCCTTTATCACTTGGCTTTGCCGTCGGGTTAAGATTTTTGAGATCATTACCTTTATTAACAACTAAAGGTTGTGGTCGCTCAACAGGCGGTTTCGGTTTATCCACAGGTTTTGGTTTAGGCTTAGGTTTTGGTTCTGGTTTTTTCTCTATTGGTTTTTCGATAATAGGTTTTACATCAGGAATAGGTTCTGGCTCGGGTTCTGGCTCAACAACTGGCTCAGGTTCTGGAGGAGTGACTTCTTCAACCACAGGCTCTGGTTCGCCTGCTGGCTCATCTGCTGCAAATGCCAACATCTGTATAGAGATAGGCTCAGGTGTAACTGGCTTATCTTCTACAACATATAACATCGCAGCCGCAACAAGTGAGGCATGTAGACAAAGTGATATGAGTACCCAAAGCTTCCAACGCATAACTGATCTTATTTCACCTAAAGAAAAAATATGCCCCTAGTTTAAATGCAAATAGCAATCATATTCAATAACGTTTAACAAAATGATTGATATTAACTGTTAAAAAGTGAAATTATGAGTTCCATTCTATGTGTTGTACAAATAAAAGTGCTCTATGTTTTCTAGAAGTATCAAGTTTACGCAGTTTATAAATTCGGAAATTACGACGAGATTGCCCTTCTAACCATCGACGTCGTTTACGTATAGCTTGTCTCATCATCCGCCAACGAGCTACTTCAGTCCTACTGTGTCTCATGCTATCAGCACCTATTTTTTCGAATAAGTGGACTATTATAAGACGTTCATTTTGTGATCCAAGGGGTGATTTATGATTTGCTTGAATTTCATCCATTATTTGAGCATTTCTCACAAAGAAAAAATGAATAAAGAGTTGTATCTTATTGCTTATTTGATGCTTATCTCTTAAGAAAGAGATTTGACAGAGATAATAATCCTGATTTAATAGCAACATTCGGCAAATAACAAAAATAATGAACTATTTTTAGTAAATTGCCTTCAGCTTATCCATGCAATTCATTTTCAACGGAAAATAGCTCTACTATGACAACATTTTATACTGTATTAAGTTGGCTAACCTTTTTCTTCTATTGGCTATTAATTGCGGGGGTCACATTTCGTGTCCTAATGCATCGACGACCAGTTACATCAACAATGACATGGTTATTGATCATCTATATTCTGCCATTAGTCGGGGTTATTGCGTATTTTGCTTTTGGTGAATTACACCTAGGAAAACGACGCGTTGAACATGCTAAACAGATGTGGCCTTCTGTTGTTGCGTGGCTTGAAGACTTGAGGAAATGTAAGCATATTTTTGCTACAAGTACGAGCGATATTGCAACTCCTCTTTTCCAATTAACCGCTAAACGCCAAGGTATTAAAGGTGTTAAAGGTAACAAAATTGAACTTTTAACCACCTGTGAAGATTCACTAAATTCAATTACACGCGATATTAATAACGCTCGTGATAACATTGAAATGGTCTTCTATATTTGGCAATCAGGTGGTTTAGTCGATGAAGTAACCGACGCCTTAATCAGAGCCGCCAAACGCGGTGTAAAATGTCGAGTTATGGTTGACTCAGCTGGAAGCTGGAACTTTTTTCGTACCAAAGGCCCAGACGCAATGAGAGCCGCGGGTATTGAATTTGTTGAATCACTGCATGTTAATTTATTCCGTTTCTTCTTGCGCCGCATGGACTTGCGTCAACATCGAAAAATCGTATTGATTGATAATTATATTTCCTACACAGGGAGTATGAATATGGTCGATCCTCGTTATTTCAAACAAGATTCCGGTGTCGGTCAATGGATTGATATTATGGTAAGAATGGAAGGTCCCGTTTCTACCACATTAGGTATGATTTATGCCTTTGACTGGGAAATGGAAACAGGTGAACGCCATTTACCACCTCCTCCTGATGACAATATTATGCCTTGTGAGCAAGAAAGTGGTCATACAACACAAGTTATCGCATCAGGTCCTGGCTTTCCTGACGAGCTTATTCAACAATCCTTAATTACAGCCATTTATTCCGCAAGAAAAGAATTAGTGCTCACAACACCTTATTTTGTACCTAGCGATGATCTTGCCCATGCAATCTCAACCGCGGCGATGCGAGGTGTTAATGTGAGTATTATTGTTCCTCGCAGTAATGACTCTTTCCTAGTGCGTTGGGCAAGCCGTTCATTCTTTACAGAAATGCTGGAATCTGGTGTAAAAATATTCCAATTTGAAGATGGTTTATTACATACAAAAAGCGTGATGGTTGATGGACAACTTAGTATGGTAGGTTCAGTTAACCTTGATATGCGTAGCTTATGGTTAAACTTTGAAATCACTGTTGTCATTGATGATGAAGGCTTCGGAAGTGATTTAAGCATTGTGCAATATGATTATATTGCTCGCTCTACAGAATTGACACTAGACGAATGGGAAAAGCGCCCTTTCTTAAATCGTGTATTAGAGCGCATCTGCTATTTCTTTAGCCCTCTGTTATAATCAAGAAGGTAATAAAAATAGGCAATAGAATATTTTGCTAAATGAGCAAAAATGCTATACAAACAACGCGATAATTATTGGAATAATAGACAGGCATTACCATGAATGAACCAACCTTAATCAGTGAAGACGATGCTTTAGAACAAGCTTATGATCTATTTTTAGCTCAAGCAGCTGATAATTTAGATGTTGCAGACCAATTACTCTTTAACCTGCAATTTGAAGAAAGAGGTGCAGCTGAAGTGGTTCCATTAGGTAATGATTGGCAATTTATTGTTGGCCAGCCTGTCACATCAGCCCGTTTTAGCGAAGTGATTATTGGCCTTGCTCCAGACGATGATTCCGATATTGATGATATTTTTGGTCGAGTCCTGATTAGTCGCGATCCATTACAGCCTATGTTCCATATTATTTGGAAATCATAATCACTTAATCTTCACCTGCTTATATTTTAGCAGGTGATTTTTTATTTCAGAGAGAAATAAAATGAGTGAAAGTCACTTTATTATTGATACTATTTTTACCTTAGCTTTCTTTGGTGCCTTTTACTGGTATATCTGCGTAGCTATTATTATCGTCATGCTCTATGCCACAATAAAAACCAAAAAAACATTATTTCGTATCTTATTTATACTCATTGCTTTATTTTTTGCTTATTTACCATTCATGCAATACCTCTGGTAAAAATTAAGCAAATAAAATCAAAAGCGCCCTATCAGCGCTTTTCTCTTGATCATTATTTGGAGCATATGATTTGCGTAGATAATACTAATTACTGACGCAAACTCACAGCGATACGATTAAAGGCATTCATTAATCCAATTGCCAATGTCAGATCACTCATTTCTGTATCTGTAAAATACGCTTTAACCTGCTGATAAATATTATCATCCGTACTTTTTGCTGAAATATTACTGACCACCTCAGCCCATAGCAATGCAGCTCGCTCTTTATCAGTAAAACGTTCACTCACTTGCCAACCATTTAGTGCATCTAACTTATTTTGAGCAACACCATGATTACGCAATGAATTATTGTGCATCTCTAAACAAAAAGCACAACCATTGATTTGAGACACTCTTAAATAAACAAGCTCGATCAACATTATATCCAGTGAACTATCTTCTAGTGCAGTTTTACATTGAATTAAGCCAGCATAAGCTTTAGGACTGAGTTTTGGGTAAGATAAGCGAAGCTTTGACATAATTTCCTCTCGATTCACAATAAAGATAAACCCACAACTAACTGTATATAAAAACAGTAATAATATATTCAATTTATAGCGATGGGTTTATCAATTTTGTGGTATTTGCGTTTAGAGGCGATGATCTTCAGTATAAGTAACTTAATTTACGACTTATTCTTTATTAGTTATTACGCGTAATATCTGTTACTCAAAGCATTTAGATGAATGAGCAATAGTTAAGAACATTGTGCCCTCTCTTGTAAGTGTACTGTCTTGTTTTATTGGTGGTGATTTGACCATTCTATCTATTTCAGTTGAAGAAAATTTATTACTTGCTTCATTATAAAAACACAAACATTGGTCTTTACTCACATTACTATATACACTTAATGTATCCATACAATATTCAATAAATTTATTTTCTCTTGATTCAGAGCAAGCGGATAGTAAAAATAAAGATAAAATAACAATTAAGGTTTTTTTCATAACTATTCCAATGTTGTGTTAGATCTATTTAATTATGAAAAAATTATTTCATTAAAGCAGAAGGTTTATCACGATATAAATCAAACTTGGGTGGATAATTATTATTTACACAAAATAAAAAGAGAGAGCTTTCACTTTTCTCCTTATTTTTTATCTTTAATATTCTTTTATTTAGTATTTATACTTATTTTTATTTAATCTTAAATGTAACAATGGAAAAGGATTACCTTGTCCATCTAATTCTGAACGCCCTATTTGCTCAAATCCAATATAAAGATAAAAGCCAATTGCTTGAGGATTTTGCTCATTTACATCTAACTCATCAATATGCAGTGTATTTATCGCGAAAGTTGTAAGCAATTTACCACAACCATGCCCTCTAGAATTCGCATCGACAAAAAGCATTTCTAACTTATTTTCTGCTGTGCCTAAGATCCCATGAATAACATTATTATTGTCTATCGCGATATAGGTATTAAGCATAGGAAAATACTGTTCTACAATATCTTTTTTAAGCGATAAGATAATATCTTCAGATAGAAATGTATGCGTAGCTCTAACTGAAGATTCCCAAACTGCTATCATTTCATCATAGTGTGAAGATTCTGCTTTTATTACAGTTAACATAATTCTCTCTCCATAAAATATGGCATCTTAAAGATCCTTTATTGACAGTCAAGTGACCCGAATAAAAAACACACATTTAGTGTATATTAAATGAGTTTTGATAAGTTTATATCCCAAATATCGCGATAACCGTTTACATTTATATAAACAAAAAGGCCACATAACGTGACCTTTTAAAAAATTATTTATTAGCTTAAAATTAGAAGCGGTAACCAACACCTAATACCC
>PPYF01370280.1_pt1 | contig 46939 bp, 29 predicted proteins | sample 1559871 | NCBI WGS metagenome assembly PPYF01 (sample SAMN08240021, study PRJNA423297) | Human gut metagenome, whole genome shotgun sequencing project.
GACCGAGACGGTGGTCGGGGTGATCATTTCGCGGATCGACTCCAGCTCGCGCAGCTGGGAGATAAAGCTACCTGTTGAACGCGGCACCACGCTGGTACGCAGCCGCAGGGCATGGCCAAATACCCGGTCAGAAATACGCATATCGGCCTGTTTACCGAGAATATCGCTGACGTGGCTACGCATCAGGCGCATGGCAAAGCCAAAGGCCACGGCAATCAGCACGCCAATAAACAGCACGTACAGCGTCGGATAGGACTGCGCCGGGATCACCCGGTCATAGACCTGCATCGAGAAAATAATCCCGGCCATGGAGAGCACGTTGATGATCAGTGAAGCCAGCATTACGTGCCAGTAAGGCTTACTTTTGACTCTCACCAGCGCATTTAGCCAGCCGGGATTAAACGCCGCCAGATACTCTTCGGTGCGGCTGTCGCGCGCCATTGACGCCGGACGAAACGCCACCACCACCTGAATACTGTCGAGCAGCCCGGCCAGCGACTGAGTGACAATCAGGTTGGCATCGCGGGTAAAGCTGACCCCGACGTTTTCCTGACCATCAAAGCTGTGAATGATCCCTATCTGCCCTTCCTTGAGCTGTACCACCAGTGGCAAACGCCAGCCGGAGACGTCGTCGCGTTTCTCATGCAGCCGCCTCGCCGTTAGCCCTACGTGGCGCGCCATGTTGTTTAACGCAACGCTCAGCGGTTTACCCAACTGCCAGCGGGCCATCGCCTGCAGCCCGCCGGGGGAAAATGACAGGCGATAGTGCGTCGCGACCTGGCTGATGACGGCAACCCAATCATTGAGCGCACGGGCGTCCAGCGTCTCCTGCTCGGCAATAGAGCTCTTCCCGGTCATGGTTGGATCTCCACACCCTGAATGGATTGGTTATTGAGCGCAAACTGCTGGCGGGTGCGCCCGGTGTTGTACAGACAGTCAAGCTGTAGGGTGCGCAGCTGGCTTTGTGTTTCCTGTTGGGTAAAGCGTGCCTGATAGACTTCCTGTTCGGCGTTCAGCACATCCAGGAAAGGACGCGATCCCAGGTCGAGATATTGCTGCTGGTACAGCTCGCGGGTTTTTTGCGTCAGGAGCTGCTGGCGCGCCTGGATCTGCAGCGCCTGTTCGAGGCTGACCGATGCGTTTTGTGCCGCGCTGAGCTGCTGACGCACTTCGAGCTGGGCGCTGCGCACCGCCGTCGTCGCTGCGTCAAGGCTGTACTGGGCAGCATCGCGGTTGGCGGTCAGCCCGCCGCCCTGATAAATCGGCATTTTGACCCGTACATAGGCTGAGTATTGGGTGCGATCGAGCTGTTCGCTGTTGGCATAGCGGTCGTTGAGATAGTGGGTGACATCCGATTCCACCGAAATCGTCGGTTTCATCTGCGCTTCCGCTCCCGCCAGCTGCGCCGCCGCCTGATTAACCTGCGCTCGCGCCGCCAGTACCGATGGCACCAGTTGGTCATCGACGGAAGCTACGCTGCAGGACTTGCCCAGATTTTGCGGGAACTCATTGCTGACTCTTGCGATATTATTCCAGCCCAGATAGGTCGAGAGCGTCGCCCGCCAGCGTTCCAGATTGGCCTGGTACTGCGCCAGCGTCGCCCGCGCGCCTTCGATACGCGCGTCGGTTTGCACGACGTCGGAGAGCGAACTCGCCCCTTCGCTATTACGTTCATTCGCCAGCTTGCCAATCTGTTGCAGCGAGCTGAGCTGTTCTTCCGCAATCGCCACCAGCTCCTGATAGCCCTGTACCTGAACCAGCGCGGCGGCGGTATCGTGGGCCACTTTATCAATACTTAACAACACAATAGCCTGTTGTCCCGCCACCGCAGCGTTGGCTTCACGCACCGCGCTGTCCGTCAGGCCAAAATCATAGAGCATCTGAGAAACCGACAGCACCACTGAAGGCACGTTACCGTGATTGGAATAGCTGTTGGTAACGCCGTTATTCAAGCCAGCGCTAATTTGCGGGTAGTATTTGGCGCGGGCGACGTCGATTTTTTCCGCGGTACTCATCAGCTTACCGGCCTGCGTGCCGATGTCTGGGTACCACTGAACGGCGCGCTGCACCGCCTGGGTGATATTCAGATTGGCAGGCGGCGTGGCGCTGGCGGCAAGGCCAGGATCGCGCCCTCTGAGATTAGGCAACTCATCGCCTTGCGCGATTTTTTGTGGATTGATTTGCCGGGCCGTTTCCGTATCCGAGCGCCCCCACACCGCCCATGCATCAGACAGCAGCAATGGCTGGATACAGACCGCTAACCAAATCAGTGTTGTGCGCTTACCGCTTCGCATTCCCATACAACATCCCCAATACTATCAATATGTTGGCCTGAACGGCCGTTTGTAGTTTTATGACTATTGATGAATATCCGTACCCGCAGTTTTATCCCTTCCATAGGGAACAAGCGGGTCGGAGGGTCGTGCTCCTGAGATCGTGCCGTCCTGCTGCGACAACCGTTAGCCCGTCTGACGACGGGTTAACGGCGCGCGAGAGACTTCTTCGGGCCGTCAGGCCCGCTGCTACCTTGCAGAACGTTATCCGTGGTTAGCCGATGAGTCGTGGTGCAGCAGCTCCTCCAGCGTCGGTTGCACGCCGTCGAGCGTGATAAGTTGCGTTGATTGGTACTGCGTCCCTGCGCCGTCACGGTCAATCGATACGACCGTGTCGCCCGACGCCGTGTGTTCTATAGATAAATATTGGCCGAGATCCTCAGATTTACCACTCCAGTCGGTCAGTAGCTTGCTGATATCTATATGATCGCCGTCACTAACTGAGAAATCTGTCCAATGATTGTTATGGCCATTGCCGCCGGTCGCATCGTCGTTATCCAGCAGATTAAAGACCACCGTATCCCCGCCTCCGCCGAGCGTATAGGTATCGTCATAGGCGCTGCTCGCCGTGGTGTCGGACTTGTCGCTGCCCTCAACGTGCGGATGCAGATCAATGATCAGATTCCCGTGACTCAGGCTGCCGTCTGGAGCCTTGATGGTGTAGTCAAACTGCTCGCGCTGGGTCAGATCAGCCACGCTCACGCCCTCACGCAGGGTATAGCTGTAGCTGCCATCGGCGTGCAGAACCAGCGTACCGTAAAGCCCCTGTAGGGTTTGCGACACCCCGCTGCCCGCCGTCTCGGTCACCTGCTGACCGCTTTCATTGGCGAAGGTGATGGTGCTCCACAGCGAACCGAGTGCGATTTCAGCAATCTGCCCTTCCACCGTGACGCCCGCCGCTGAAGCTTCCGGCGTCACCGCCACGCTGGTCAGTACCGTGCTGAATTCGCTGTTCAGCGCATTGCCCGTCGTATCCTGCAGCAGAACGCTGTATTGGCCATCGTGAAGCACAGCGTTGTCCAGGTTAATGCTGGCCGTCAAGGTCGTGGCGTCTGTCGTCAACGTGCCGGTGGCAATCAAATTCCCCTGTGCATCAAGGATTTGATAAACCGCCTGCCCGCTGGCGGTTGGCAGTGAAGAGAACGCCAGCACCAGCGTTGAATTCTCCAGACTGTCGGCGCTGGCCACCTGCAGCGTCGAGGCCTCGGCCGTCGTTTCGCTGGTAGTTGCCAGCAGCGTGGCCGCCTGCGCCGTAGTCTGTGCCGCCGTTGAATCCTGAACCACACTTTCGTCGGCAACCAGCGCCATGGTGGCCATCATCGACTGGCTCGTTACCGACGATCCAACAGACGGCAGCGAAATGGTCAGGGTTGACGTGCTCACCGATGAGCCGTTGCGAATAACGTAGGTGAACGTTTCCTGGCCCAGCGAGGTTGCCGGCTGGCCGCTTTTCAGCGTGTAGGTGTAAACCCCCTGCGCGTTAATCGTCAGCGTGCCATAGTTACCGTTAATCACCGTGTTCCCGGTCGCTGCAATCGCCTGTCCATTGACGTTACTAACCACGGTTCCCGCAGGTGCCACATCGACCCCGCCGCTGGTATTCCCGGCACCGGTAATCACGTTACCGGATACCGATTCAACCGCCGCTTGCTGGGTATGCGTGACGTCGTTGCTGGTGGTCATGGTGGCAAAGGTCGCCACCGACAGCAAACCATCGGCTTTCAGCAGGAATACATAGTGCCCTTCGCCGAGCGTAAAGCTTTGCGATTTACTACCCGCAAGCAATGGCGCTTTAATCCAGTCGTTTAAGAACTGGCTTTGCTCGTACTGCCCGGTAGTCGGGTTGTACTTGTAGATATAGAGATCGTAAGTCGCCCCCAGTGCGACGCCAACCACGCTGCCACCGAGCGTGAAGGTACGCGACCCGCCTGCAGGCACATCAAACTGCAGCTGCCCAGCGGTGCTGATATCGGCCGACAGCACGCTTCCCAGCGTGACGCTGGCCAGCACCAGCGAGGAGTTGCTGACGCTCGGAGTGGAGATATCCACCGGCGCCGGATCCACTTCCAGCGTCACCAGATCGCTGCTGGCATGCAGATTCGGCAAGTTGAGATCGATAGTCAGTGTGGCATTGCTGGTGGTGCCATTCGGTGCTTTGAGCTGGTAAGTGAAAACTTCCGGCCCGGTAATGCTGGATGGCGACACCCCGGCTTTCAGCGCATAGCTGTAGCCGCCCTGAGCGTTGATGGTCAGCGTACCGTATACGCCGTTGATCACCGTATTGCCGGTGGCGTTAATCGTCGTCATGCTGCTCGATGAACCGACGCTGACGCCGCTGACCACAGTGCCGTTCGGCGCGCTGTCAATACCGCCACCGCCCACGCCGGTTATCACGTTACCGCTGGTGGTGCCACCGGTAGTGTCAACGAAGACGCCGGTGGTGACGTCTGAGGTGATTTGCAGCTGGCTGTTGGTCAACAGCGACAGACCGTCATCCGCCTGCAGCATCAGCGCATAATCCCCCGCTGGCAGGTTGAGATTCACCGTTCCCGACGACCCCGTCAGCAGCAGAATCTTCAGGATGTTATCCACCTTCTGATACATGCTGTAGGTGCCATCGCCGTTGGACTTATAGATGTAAAGGTCGAAGGTTGAGAGCAGCGTCACCCCTGTTGCACTGGCCTTCAACGACAAGGCTCGAGAAGCCCCATCGTCCACATGGAAGGTTGGCAGCTGGTTACTCTGAATTAAATTCACCGTCAGCAGGTCGCCGACGCCAAGATTCAGCACATTGAGGTTCTGCGTGCTGCCGGTGGCGCCGGTAATCTGCTGTACCGAGGTGGTCAGCGACAGCCCCACTTCATCATTCACGGCATTCAGGATCTGCGTACCGATAGTTGGATCGATAGTCACAATGAATGCCGGCGTCTTCGGTCCTTCGTTGCCAGCCGCATCGGTGGCGCTAAAGGTGAACGTATGGGTGCTGCTGCTCAGCGCGGTACCTGGCGTCCAGGTCCACTGGCCGTTTGCCCCCGCCGTTACCGTAGCAACCACGGTGCCACCATCGTAAATTTTGACCTGGCTATTGGCCTCCGCCACGCCCGAGAAGGTTGGTCGCGTATCGTTGGTAATGCTGCCGGTGGTCAGATTGCCAAGGTCCGGTGCCACATCATCGGTCACGGTCAGGCCGGTAATCACGGCCGGCGCGACGGTATCAATGTTGAGGGTAAAGGATGGCGAAGTGCCGCCAATGTTACCCGCCGCATCGCTGGCAACCGCCGTGAAGACGTGAGCCCCCTCCGCCAGCGGCACCGTCGGCGTAAAGCTCCACACGCCGCCTGCGCCCGCAACAGTGGTGCCGAGGACTTTAGCGCCATCGTAAATGGTGATGGTCGCCCCCACTTCCGAAACGCCGCCGATGGTCGGTTGGGTATCGTTACTGCTGCCGTTGTTGGTCAGCGTACCGGTATTCGGCAGAATATCGTCGGTGACCGTCAGCGCGCCAAGCGTTGCCGGCGCTTTGGTATCGACCGTGAGCACGAAGTCCGGCGAGCGCGGGCCGACGTTACCCACCTGGTCGGTAACGGTCGTTGACAGCGTATAAGTGCCATCGGTCAACGCCCCCGGCGTGAAGCTCCATGAACCACTGGCATCCGCCTGTACCGTGCCCAGCACCGTTTGGCCGTTATAGATGGTTACCGTGCTGTTGGCTTCCGCCATCCCGTTAAGGGTTGGCGTATTGTCGTTAGTGGCACCACCGTTAGCGATAAGCCCGGTCACTGGGCTAACGTTATCGCTGACCGTGATATTGCTCGCGGCCACTGGCGGCGTGGTATCGATGGTCAGCGTAAAGACCGGTGATGAGGCGCTAACGTTACCGGCGTTATCACTCACCGTGGTGCTAAAGCGGTGCACCCCGTCGCTTAACGCCGATGGCGTATAGCTCCATGCCCCGGAAGCGTTGGCCTGTACCGTCGCCAGCAGCGTACTGCCGTCATAGACGTTAACCCATGCCAGCCCTTCGACCGTACCACGCAGCGTCGGTGTGTTGTCGTCGGAGCGCGCCCCATTCGCCAGATCGCCGACGACTGCCCCAACGTTATCACTCACAATCGGCAACGCACCGGCTGCTGGCGTCACCGTATCGACCGTCAGGTTAAAGGCCGGCGTAGGGGCACTGGTGTTGCCTGCCGCATCGGTCACCAGCAGCGTCAGACTATGTGGCCCTTCCGACAGCGCGATAGCAGGCGTGAAGGTCCAAATCCCCAGCGCATTGACGCTGGCACGACCGATCTCCTGGGTGCCATCCATGATGATCACTGTCGAATTCGGCGTCGCACCGATACCCGACAGCGTTGGCTGATTGTCGTTGGTGGTCGCCCCACTGGTCAGGGTTCCTGTCCCCGGAGACACATCATCAGTCACCGTGAAGGAGCTAATCGCCGCTGGAGCCGTCGTATCTACCGTCAGATTGAAGTTTGCCGACGGCAGGCTGACGTTACCGGCGGCATCGGTTGCCGTCACGGTAAAGTTGTGTCCCCCCTGAACAAGCGGTGTCGTTACCTGGAAGGTCCACTGCCCTGACCCGTTGGCCGTGACCGTAGTCAGTAAGATGCCGTTATCATAGATAGAGACCTTGGCCCCAGGCTCAACGCTACCGCTGAGCAGCGGCTGCGTGTCATCCGTCACGCCACCGCTGGTCAAGTTACCGGTAATCGAACCAATATCATCGTTAACGGTAATCGTCCCTGGCTGCGTTGGCGCAATAGTATCCACCGTAACGTTAAACACCGAAGAACTCCCGCTGACGTTGCCTGCCGCATCCGTCGCGGTGACCGACAGCGTATGCGTGCTGTTATCCAGCCCCAATAGCGGTGTAAACGACCACGAACCGTTAGCAAGCGCGCGGGTGGTCCCCAGCAGCGTGGTGCCATCGTAAACGGAAATCAGCGCATTGGCCTCAGCGCTGCCCGCAGCCCCAGTCAGAACCGGACGGGTGTCGTTGGTGGCACCACCGTTGGTAATACCTCCCGTTACCGGCGAAATATTGTCGGTTAAGGTAAATGCCAGCGGTGCGCCAGGTGCTGCGGTGTCGATAGTCAGGTTGAATGGTGGTGACGCGGTACTCACGTTGCCCGCCGCATCGGTGGCGGTAGCCGTCAATACGTAAGAACCATCACCCAATGAAGAAGGCGCCAGACTCCATGTACCGTCCGGGTTCGCGGTGGTGGTGCCCACTATCGCTGCGCCGTTATACACCGTAATCAAAGCGCCGGCCTCCGCGCGGCCGCTAATAATTGGTGTATTGTCGTTGGTAACCGTTCCACTGGCCAACGCATCCGACCCGACGTTATTGGTGACCGTCAGCGCCAGAATCGGCGCTGGCGCAAGGGTATCCACCGTGAAGTTGACCGGTGGTGAAGCCACGCTGACGTTACCGATGGCATCGGTGGCGGTGACCGTCAGGCTATGGCTACCGTTTAGCAACGTCGGCGTTTCAAAGACCCACGAGCCGTCCGCCTGCGCCTGCGTAGTCCCCAGCAGAACAATACCGTCATAAATACGGATGGTACTGCCTCCCTCGGCGCTTCCCGCGCCACCCACCAGCGTCGGTTTGACGTCATTGGTAAAGCCGTTTTGTGTGATATTGCTGAGTCCCGGCGCAACATCATCGACCAGCGTAAACTGTGTTACCTGTGCTGGTGGTAAGGAGTCAACGGTCAGTGTGAAGTTGCTTCCCGTGCTGGTGTTCCCCGCCTGATCGACTACCTTGATAACAAAGTTGTGTAGGCCTTCGCCCAGCGGAGTCGAAGGTGTAATGGTCCATATCCCGCCCACCTCGACGGTCGCGCGGCCAATTTCATTCCCCCCTTCGGTGATGATGACCGTGCTGCCGACTTCCGGTTTCAGCACGGTACCCGCAACGCCGCTAAAGGTTGGCGTTTTATCATTGGTGGTGCCGTTATTGTTGATAACCCCAATCCCCGGAGCCTGATCGTCACTGACCACCACCGTGGTGTTATCAGGGGCGACAGAGTCAACCGTGAACTGAATCAGGGCAGAAGGTGGGGTGGTACTCACCCCATTGGTCACCGTGGTAGTGATGAGATGTGAACCATCAATCAGCGGCGTTCCCGGTGTGAAGCTCCAGGTCCCATCGCCATTTACCAGTACTGAGCCGATAGCGATAGGATTGCCGTTATCATAAAACGTAATCGTCGTGCCGGCCTGCGCCTTACCGCTGAAGCCAGGGAGGCTGTCGTTAGTAAAGCCACCGCTGGTAATGTTATCCGTTCCCGGCAGGACGTTATCCACTACAACCAGATCCGAGATCCCGCCGTTTAGCGGCGAGGTATCAATCTTCACCTGTAACGAAGCGCTCGGATCACTTTCATTACCAGCCGCATCCATGACTTTGACTGTAAAGTTATGCGTTCCATCTCCCAGCGGTGTACTCGGTCTAAAGTTCCATATACCTAGCGCACCAACGGTGGTACTACCAATCAACTTACCGTTGTCGTAGATATTGATCGTCGCACCAATATCGTCCGTCAGCGCCACGCTGGTAAAGTTCGGCTGATTGTCGTTAGTTATACCACCAACCAGACCTGTGACGAGCAACACCGATATGCCCGTAGGCGCAGTGCCATCGACCTCCAGCGTCAGCGTATCTGATGGTCCGCTAGTATTACCGGCCTTGTCGGTGGCCGTGACATAGAAATCGTAGCTATTGTCGCTAAGTGACGTCGAGGTATAGCTCCATCGGCCCTCGGCATCCGCATTGACGGTGGCGATTGCGACGGGCCCGCCGACGCCGTTGTCACGATAGATAGTCACCAATGCGTTGGCTTCGACCACACCGCTCAGCGTCGGCGTCCGATCGTTGGTCAAGCCGTTGGCTGGCACGGTACCTTCGAACTGCGCAACATCATCGGTAGCAGTGATATCTCCCGGTTTCGTTGGCGCAGTGGCATCAATGGTCACCGTAAACGAACCCGACGGGCCGCTGACGTTGCCGGCCTTATCGGTCACAGTGGTAATAAAGTTGTAGGTACCGTCCGCCAGCGAAGTTGACGGCGTAAAGCTCCAGATGCCGGTAAGGTTATCGACAGACGCTGTGCCCAGCGGCTTATCGCCGTTATAAATGGTCACCGTACCGCCCAAATCCGCGGTGCCGCTCAGCGTTGGCGTGTTGTCGTTAGTCACGTCTCCGGAACTCAGCGCCCCAACGATACCACCGAGCGCATTGTCGCTGACCAGCAGATCGGCAACCGGTGCTGGCGCGACGGTATCCACGGTCAGATTCAGCGTCGGCGAAGGATCGCCGATATTCCCCGCCGCATCGGTGGCGGTCGCCGTAATCGCGTGCGCACCTTCGCCCAGCGGCGTGGTCGGCGTAAAGCTCCAGCTACCATCCACCGTTGATGCTTTCACGGTGCCCAGCACCTTAATACCATCATAAATAGTGACCGTACTGCCAAACTCGGCGGTGCCGCTCAATGTCGGCGTCGTATCGTTGGTAAAGCCGTTGGTGATAGTCCCGGTGACGGGATCCGCATTATCCGAAGCGATGATGGTACTTACCTGGATGGGCTTGCTGATATCCACCGTCAGCGTGAATGATGGGTTGCTTGTTGAGACGTTGCCCGCCGTATCGGTAACCACCACGGAGATGGTGTGATCGCCTGGAGGGAGTATCGCGCTTGGGCTGAGGCTCCATTTGCCGTCACTCCCCACCACGACTTCACCCAGTTTGTTTCCCCCCTCATACAGCGCCACCATGGTACCGGCTTCGGCACTGCCGCTAAAGGTCGGTTGCTGGTCGTTGGTGCTGGCGCCGTTGGTCAGAAGCCCTGTTGCTGGCGACTGGTCATCCGTCACCTGCAGTCCGGTAACAGCATTAGGCGCAATGCTGTCCACGGTAATGACGTACGGTGGAGAGGCGGTGCTCTGATTACCCGCCGCATCTTCTACAACGGTGGTAAAACTGTGCGAACCCTGGGTCAGACTTGCCGGTGGGACATATTGCCACACCCCAAACTCATCAACCTTAACCGTGGCAATCCAGGCCCCGTTATCGAACAAGATGACGCTGCTACCAGGCTCCGCCTTGCCACTCAGGGTTGGCGTCGTGTCGTTGGTGGCTTTACCATTATCAACATTACCAATGCCCGGCAAGGTATCATCGTTCACCGCAAAGTTCGTGACCGGATCGGGTTTTACGGTATCGATCGTCAGCTCAAAGGCCGGTGAAGAACCGGTGCTGACGTTACCCGCTTTATCCGTTACGGTAGTGGTAATGCTGTAAAGATCATTATCAAGCGGCAGCGCTGGCGTAAAGGTCCATTGACCGTTACTGCCCACGAGCGCCGTACCCAACAGCTCATTGCCGTTGTTATAGATGCTGACGGTCGTGCCCGCTTCAGCACGTCCGGTAAAGGTCGGCGTACTGTCGTTGGTGCTCCCCCCGCTGGTCAGCAGCCCGGTGACTGGCGCGAAATCATCGCTGACCGCAAAGTTGGTCACATTGGCGGGCGGTACGGTATCGATAAACAGGTCGAAAGGCGGTGAGGCTGGCCCAACGTTACCGGCGGCATCCGTTGCCGTCGCCGTCAGGTTGTATTCACCGTCCACCAAATTACTGCCCGGCGTAAAGGTCCAGCTGCCGCCGGGATCGGAGGCCTTAACCGTGCCCAACACCGTGGTGCCGTTGTAGATGGTCACCGTGCTGCCAGGCTCAGCGAAACCGTTGAGGGTTGGCCTAGGATCGTTAGTACTGCCTCCGCTTAGCACCGGTGCAACAACCGGCGGAACATCATCGGAAACCGTAAAGGTCGGGGCGGTCAGCGGCGCACTCTTATCGATAGTTATCACAAAATTAGCGGACGCGTCGCTGACGTTGCCAGCCCGATCGGTCACCGTCGCCGTAATAGAATAAGGGCCCTCATCGAGCGGCGCAGGTGTGAAGCTCCAGTTACCGTTGTTATCGGCTAGGGCGGTCCCGAGTACTGCGCTACCGTTATATAAGGTAATGGTCGCCCCGGCCTCCACTCTACCGCTAAAGGTTGGCGTGGTGTCGTTCGTGCTGCCACCGTTCGCCACATTGCCAATACCCGGCGCCACGTTATCGGTGACAATCAGCGCGGTAATGGTATCCGGCTTATGCGTATCGACGCTAAAGGAGAAGGATGGCGACGGTTGGCTGACGTTACCCGCCGCATCGGTCGCCGTTGCCGTCAGGCTGTAGTTGCCGTCCGGCAGCGCCACCGTCGGGGCGAAGCTCCAATCACCGTTGCTGTCCGCCTTTCCGGTAGCAATCAGCGTCGAACCGTTATAAACATTGACGGTACTACCGGCTTCAGCGCGGCCGCTGAGGATCGGCGACGAGTCGTTAATATCCGTCCCGCTGCCGACAGGACCGGTGGTTGGCGTTTTATTATCGGTAACGGTAATCCCGGTAATCTGCGCCGGTGGTGCCGTATCGATAACCACCACCACCGGGGCCGATGGGGTGCTGACGTTGCCGGCGACGTCGGTGGCCGTCGCGGTCAGCGAATGCGAGCCCGTGCCCAGTACCGGCAGATTCACCGTCCACAGACCGCCGATACCGGCCACCGTGGTTCCCAGCACCGTAGTGCCATCGGTATCGTAAATAGTGATAGTCGCACCTTGTTCAGACACGCCGCTGATACTTGGCGTGGTGTCGTTGGTGCTGGCTCCAGCCGCTAACGGTGTGCCATCCGCGGCAACCGTCAGGCCGGTCATCGCATCAGGCGCTTTGGTGTCGACGGTAAAGCTAAAGCCCGGCGACGCAATACTGGTGTTGCCCGCCGCATCGGTAGCGGTGGCGGTCAGGGTGTAAGTGTTATCGCCCAGCGGTGTCGTTGGAGACACGCTCCAGTTACCGTTAGCATCGGCCTGCGTGGTCGCCACCAGCGCGGTGCCGTTATAAATATTAACAACGCTGTTAGCTTCGGCGCGGCCGCTCAGGGTTGGCTGACTGTCATTGATGCGATCGTCAGCCTGAATAACACCGGTACCTGGCTGTTTGTTGTCGGTGACGGTAATTCCCGTTATCTGTGCCGGTGACGTCAGGTCGACCACCACCACCGTCGGTGGCGAAGCGAGACTAACGTTACCTAACGCATCGGTGGCGGTGGCGGTGATCGCATGTGAGCCTTCACCCAGCGGATTGATGGCAACGGACCATTTACCATCAGGGCCTGCCGTCACGGTGCCCAGCAGCGTGGTGCCATCGGTGTCGTATAATTTGACCACGCTATTGGGTTCACTGCTGCCGCTGACGGTGAGCGTGGTGTCTTTCGTGCTGGCACCCGGGGCCAGTATACCCGTGTCGGCGGTAATGGTCAGGCTACCGATGACTGTCGGCGCCGTGGTATCCACCGTCAGGTTAAACGGCGGTGATTTCGCGCTGGTGTTACCCGCACCATCGGTGACCGTGGTGGTGAGGCTATGCGGACCGTCTTTCAGCGGCGCAGTTGGGGTAAAACTCCAGACTCCCAATCCATCCGCCTGGGCGGTACCGATCGCGGTATTCCCATCATAAATGGTGACGATGGCGTTCGCTTCCGACTTCCCACTGAACGTTGGCGTATTGTCGTTAGTGGCGTCCCCGTCTAAAATCGCCCCTACTCCCGGTGCATGGTCGTCATAAACCAACAGGTCCGTTACTCCGGACGGAATGTCGTTGTCCACATTGAGCGTAAAGACTGGCGACAGCGGACTGGCGTTACCAGCGGCATCAACCACCTGAGTGGTAATCGGATGCGGTCCATCCGTCAACGGAATATCAGGGATAAAGCCCCAATGCCCGTCTGCGCCCACCGTGACCTGACCAATAATCACGCCGTTATCGAATATTGATACCGTGGTCCCTGGCTCTGCGGTGCCGCTGATGATTGGCGTACCGTCATTGGTAGAACCGCCGTTGGCGATCTGGCCAATGCCAGGGCTAAGATCGTCGACAACGGTCAGATCACCTACCGCGTCAGGTACCGATGTATCAACCGTCACGACGAAAGAATCTGACGGTGCGGAGACCGTAGTGCCATTATCAACGGCAAAGGTGAAACTGTGTTCGCCGTCTTTCAACGCTGTCGGTGATGTCCATGACCAGGTTCCGGCGAGTGAGACTGGCGCCATCCCCACCTGAATCCCCCCATCATAAATAATGACGGTAGTTTCAGCTGCCGCATTACCCGAGATAATAAGATGGTTATCGTTGGTACTCCCGCCATTCGCCACCGGTCCGACAGTCGGTGAAACGCTATCCACCACAATAACATTGCTTACCGCATCAACCGGTGGCAGCACGACCGCAGTGAACGGATCGGAAGGCGAACTGGTGTTACCCGCCGCATCGGTGACCGTTGTCGTGATAATGTGCCCACCCGCTAACAGCGGTGTGTCAGACGAGAACGTCCATGAACCATTGCTGTCTACCAGCGCGGTGCCGAGCAGGTTGCCATTATCATAAATATTGACCGTCGTACCCTTTTCCGCCGTGCCGCTAAAGGTCAGCGTTGTATCATCGGTCGATTGGCCACTAAACACTGCCCCATGGTCATCGGTGACCTGCAGATCGGTAACCTCCGCCGGTGCTATGGTGTCGACGGTAATCTCCACGACGGCCGTCGGCTGGCTGGTATTGCCCACCGCATCTACGGCAACTGCCGTCAGGCTATGTTCGCCATCGGCCAGCGGCGTTGCCAGCTCCAGCCCCCAGTTACCGAGCGGATCAACGGTGGTACGCGCGATTTCAGTCTCGCCGTCATAGATGATTATCTGCGCGCCCGCCTCACCTTTTCCGCTCAGAATCGGCGTGCTGTCGTTGGTGGTGCCGCCAGAGACAACAGTGCCAACGTTAGCCTGTTGGTTATCTGTAATGATGAACTCTGTGGGTGGGTTTGGTGCCGTCACGTCAACGCCCAGTACGAAATCTGGCGAAGGCGCACTGACGTTACCGGCGGCGTCAGTCACCGTGGTGGTGATGTGGTGAATGCCATCCGCCAGCGGCGTACCAGGCATAAAGCCCCACTGCCCGTCATCGCCGGTTTTCACTGTGCCGATAACGGTCGTACCGTCATAAATTGTGACTGTACTGCCAGGTTCAGCGGTGCCGCTGATAATCGGCGTATTGTCATTGGTTGTCGCGCCGTTGGCCAATTGGCCAATGCCTGGCGCTTTATCATCAACAACCGTCAGGCTGGTAATCGGATTCGGGGCCGCGGTGTCCACGTTAACTACAAACGGTTCAGACGGCGCAGAAGGGCCGCTGCCGCTATCGACCGTGAAGGTCACGCTGTGTGAGCCGTTGCCAAGACCCGGTGACGGGGTATAGTTCCAGTTGCCGGAGCCGTCCGCGAGCACCGTCGCCACCAGCGCGCCGTTATCGTAAACCGCAATGGAGCTATTGGCCGCGGCCTTGCCGCTAAAGGTTGGCGTGTTATCGTTGGTATCCGCGCCGTTGGCCAGCGCGCCGATTATCGGATTGACATTATCGCTGACCACCAGTTCGCTGATTGGCCCCGCGACCGGTGCAATGGTCAGATCAAAGTTTGGCGACGCCGGGCTGACGTTGCCCGCAGCATCGGCGATGGTGGTGGTGAAATGGTGCTGGCCGCTGGATAACGGTGCATCCGGGGTAAAGCTCCAGCGCCCGGTGGAATCGACCGTGGCCTGCCCCAGGAGGGTTGTACCGTCATAAACGCTGACGGTGGCATTGGGCTCAGCGCGGCCGGCAAAGGTTGGCGTGGTGTCATCGGTGGTGGCGCCACTGGCCAAGCTGCCTTTAACCGGCCCAACATCATCCGTCACCGTGATATTAAGAGCCGCAAGCGGAACGGCGGTATCGACGCTAAAGACCAGTTCATCCGTTGGCTCACTGGCATTACCGGCAGCATCGACCGCAACGGCGGTAAGACCATGCGCGCCATCGCTGAGCGGTGTCTTCAGCTCCAGCCCCCAATTCCCCTTAGCATCGGTGACGGTACGCGCTATCTCGACACCTTTATCATAGATAATGATGACGCTGCCCGGCTCCGCCTGGCCGCTCAGCACCGGCGTGCTGTCGTTGGTGACCTCGCCGGACACGATCGTACCGACAACCGGGTTGGTATTATCGGTCGCAATAAACAGCGCAACAGGCTCCGGTGCCTCGGTATCCACCACCAGCACAAAATCGGATGATGGCGCGCTGATGTTACCGGCCGCGTCGGTCACCGTGGTGGTGATATGGTGCGTCCCGTCGGTTAATGCGGTGCCAGGGGTAAAGCCCCACCGACCGTCGCTACCGACAATGGCTGTACCAATCATAATGCCACCGTCAAACAACGTTACCGTCGCGCCGGGCTCCGCCGTACCGCTGATAATCGGCGTGCCATCGTTGGTTGAGTCGCCACTGTGTAACTGACCGATACTCGGGTTGAGATCGTCGACGACGGTAAAATCACCGATTGAGTCAGGTTTTTGGGTATCGACGGTAAGATCGAACAGATCCGACTGTGCGCCACCGTCAATGGAATAGGTGAAGTGATGATCGCCGTTACCGAGTACAGGTGATGTGAATACCCACCCCCCAGATATGCCAGTAAAGAATGGTCCCCATATCAGATTACCATTGTCGTAGATCGTCAGCATACTGTTTGCCGGCGCTGTGCCGCTAAAGGTCGGGGTACTATCGTTGGTTACCGCCCCGTTGGCTAACGACCCCACAATAGGGGCCGTATCGTCAATGACTGACGTCACCGTGACCTGGCTGCCTGGTGCTGAGATGGTTAATTCAAATCCTGCCGACGGATCGCTGGCGTTGCCCGCAGCATCCGTCACCACGGTAGTAAAAGTATGGTCACCATTCGCCAGCGGTGCCTTCGGCGTAAAGCTCCAGCTGCCGTCGGCTGCCGCCTTGACGCTGCCGATAAGGGTAGCGCCATCATAAATATTGACCGTTGAGTTAGCTTCGACACTTCCCGCAGCACCGCTAAAGGTTGGCGTACTATCATCCGTCGTATCTTTAGTACTCAATGGCCCTTTATAACCACCTACATCATCCTCGACGGTGAAGTCCGTCATCGTTTTCGGTACTTCGGTATCGACGGTAAAGTGCAGCGGGTCGGTCATTGGCCCAACGTTACCGGCCTGGTCCACCGCATTGGCAGTGAGACTATGAGGCCCATCTTTGAGCGGTGCGGTTAACTCCAGCCCCCAGTTCCCTTGTCCATCGGTCACCGTAGTGCCGATCAATTTACCGTTATCGTAAACATTCACCGTACTTCCCGGCTCAGCCTTACCGCTTAAAACCGGCGTGGTGTCGTTGGTAAATGCATCTTCAGAGATTGTGCCCAGTACCGGCTTATGGTTATCGGTCGCGATCAGGGTTATCTTGCCTGGAGCCTCAATATCAATCGTCACCACAAACCCGCCGCTGTTAGCGCTGGTGTGGTCTCCGATAGTAACGGTGGTAGAGAAACTATGAACACCAGGCGGCAGACTCGATGGCGTAAAGCTCCATGCCCCTTTGGCATCGGCCTGGACGGTGCCCAGTTTGGTGGTGCCGTCGTAAATAGTGACAAAAGAATTTGGCGGCGCGGTGCCGCTAAAGGTCGGCGTCGTATCATTGGTCACGCCGTCGCGCGCGATGGTACCCGTTTTTTGATCAACGTTATCGGTGATAATCAGGTTAGTGACGTTTTCTACCTGAGTCGGATCAGGGTCAGGGTCAGGGTCAGGCTTGCTGCCCCCATCAGGTTCAGAGGAATTGTTATGATGGTGCTCGTCGCTAGCGGCGGCTACTGCAATCCCCGCCGCGCCAAGGATCCCAAGCCCCCATGCCAGCCCGCTATGATCGCTGCTCTGAACCAACATCAAATCATTGATATCTTCCAATGGCGCAAAATGCAGACCAGCCTCTGGATCTTTAACCCACCACAGCGCGCCGTTCTGGTCTTCAAACACCAGTTCACTCGCGTTTCCCTGTGCATCCACCTTATAAAAATTCTCGATGGTAATTTTCTCGCCATCTTTCAGCGTGATAATCAGGTCATTGCCACTGCGATCCAGTTCAGCAATATCCTGCGGATTAATCTTCAGCTTGACGATACCAGGAGAGGACACGTTCGCAGTTTCCCCTACAACGTTAGAGGTCAACGTGCCACTCCGGGCAATAATAGAGATATTAGCCATATGATTAGAACCTCGTCACAGAGCAGTAATGAATGGATTATTGTTAACAACCACGCAAATATATCCCGGTGTATCACTGAAAAATGGATTGCGACGCGGAGTCGTGGAATCACGGCTACTTTTATCCGCGTTTTAAAATCCAATAAAATCAAAGTGCTATATTTTATATTAGGCTGTAAATAATTTACCTTGTTGATTATTTTATTTTCTGTTCATGATTTTTTAAAAACGATGACTAAAATTTATGCTTGCGGAAAGCCATCTTTATAGATTGCGTCTATAATTATTCCCCAATGCCTAAAATGTTAAATAAAGAGACCACGGCGCATTATTTCCATTTCTGAAAAGCATCCCGTCCGTAGCGATAAACATATCTACGTCATAATTGTGATGGCCTTCATGTAATTTTAAATCCCAGGAAGTTAATGCCCCAGAATTCATAACAGTATTAAAAAATCATACCTAATTGAAATGCTTCTCATACGATTGTATGACATGAATTGACTTTGTGTAGAAACAACCTTATGACATCGTTAATATAACTACCGCCAAAATTAGGAGGTGATAACCAACTCATTGAGTTAAAAGGACAAATCAAGAAAATAAATTCGGACTATTCCTACCACTCACAACAAAACAACCACTTAAGTGAAATGCACTGATAATTAACAGGATATAAAATATATTCTTAAGCAGGGCTTAAATAGATGCTCTTAATTATTATCAATGGTTAATTAGCTGGTTATATATAAGCATTTGCTAGACGAATTTAAAAAAACAGCAATAAAAAAGCCAAATATTTACAGTGCGACGGGTTCTTGTCGCGATGGTGATACATAGTAAATCGACGATATGCCCGCACTCACTGACAAACTCAGGGCGCATATCGTGCAACAGGCCACGGAGGCAATGCTCATTTCACTATAAATATCAGAATCAGCCATAAAAATAATTGCCCTGTCGATAACCTGCCCCGCTGCGTTTACTCCGTTTTTTCTCTGGCGTATTACTTATCGCGTTCTACGACAACCAAGAGATAAACGAGATGAGAATATTAATTGTTGAAAGTGAATTTCTGCACCAGGACACCTGGGTTGGCGCTGCGGTGACTCGCCTGGTGCAAGCGCTAAGCCGCCAGAGCGTCGAAGTTATGCAATCCCACTCACTCGACGACGGTTACGCCATTATCGCGTCCAATGAAGCCATTGACTGCCTGATGTTCAGCTATCAAATGGAACAACAGGATGAACATCAACGAGTGCGCCAACTGCTCGATAAGCTTCGCGAACGTCAGCAAAATGTGCCGGTTTTTCTGCTGGGTGAGCGAGAGAAAGCCACTGCGCTAATTGACCCGCAGCTGATGGAGCTTATCGATGAGTTTGCCTGGATTCTTGAGGACTCCGCTGATTTTATCGCCGGCCGCGCTGTCGCCGCCATGCATCGCTATTGCGAGCAAATGCTCCCGCCGCTGTTTTCCGCGCTGGTGAAATATAACGACATTCATGAGTACTCCTGGGCCGCCCCTGGTCACCAGGGAGGCGTCGGTTTTACGAAAACCCCAGCAGGCCGGCTGTATCACGACTACTACGGTGAAAACCTATTTCGTACCGATATGGGCATTGAGCGAGTCTCTTTAGGATCGTTACTGGACCATACCGGTGCCTTTGGTGAGAGCGAAAAAAACGCAGCGCGAGTGTTCGGTGCCGATCGTTCCTGGTCAGTGGTGGTGGGGACTTCCGGTTCGAACCGCACCATTATGCAGGCCTGCATGACCGATGATGACGTGGTGGTGATTGACCGTAACTGCCATAAATCCATTGAACAGGGTCTGATCCTTACCGGTGCAAAACCGGTCTACATGGTGCCAAGCCGAAACCGCTACGGCATTATCGGACCTATCTATCCGCAGGAAATGCAGCCGGAAGTATTGCAAGAAAAAATACGAACCAGCCCACTCACCCACGAATATGCCGCGCATAAACCGTCTTATAGCGTGGTGACCAACTGTACCTACGATGGCGTTTGTTATAACGCCAAAAATGCTCAGGCGTTGCTGGAACAGACCAGCGACCGTATCCACTTTGACGAAGCCTGGTACGGCTACGCGCGTTTCAACCCGGTGTATCACGATCACTATGCGATGCGCGGCAACCCCGGCGACCACTCCGGCCCTACCGTTTTCGCCACCCACTCCACCCATAAATTGCTCAATGCGCTGTCCCAGGCGTCCTATATTCATGTCCGCGAAGGGCGCGGTGCGGTGAACTTCTCGCGCTTCAATCAGGCTTATATGATGCACGCCACGACTTCACCGCTGTACGCTATTTGCGCCTCCAACGATGTGGCCGTTTCGATGATGGATGGCAATAGCGGGCTGTCGCTCACGCAGGAAGTGATCGACGAGGCGGTGGATTTCCGTCAGGCGATGGCGCGACTGTATCGCGAGTTTACCGACAATAACGACTGGTTCTTCAAGCCGTGGAACAAAGAAACGGTTATCGACCCGAAAACCGGTAAAGCGATGGCCTTCGAAGATGCGCCAGCGGAGCTGTTGAGCCACGACCAGAACTGCTGGATTATGCGCCCAGGGGAAAGCTGGCACGGTTTTCACGATCTACCGGATAACTGGAGCATGCTGGATCCTATTAAGGTCAGTATTCTCGCCCCGGGAATGGGGGATGACGGCAATCTGCTGGACAGCGGTGTACCCGCCGCGTTAGTGACCGCCTGGCTGGGCCGTCGTGGTATCGTGCCGACTCGTACCACCGATTTCCAGATAATGTTTCTCTTTTCAATGGGGATCACTCGCGGCAAATGGGGAACGCTGATTAACACACTGTGTTCCTTCAAGCGTCATTACGATAGCAATGCGCCGCTGGCACAGGTCATGCCGGAGCTTGCCAATCGCTATCCAGAAACCTATGGCGCAATGGGGGTACATGATTTGGGCGATAAGATGTTTGCCTGGCTGAAAGCCAACAACCCGGGAGCCTGTCTGAACGCCGCCTACGCGTCACTTCCGGAAGCGATGATGACACCGCGCGATGCTTATCAGGCCATTGTTTCCGACAACGTCGAAATGGTACCGATTGAAGGTTTACAAAAACGCGTCGCTGCCAATTCCGTTATCCCTTATCCACCGGGCATCCCAATGCTGCTTTCCGGGGAAAACTTTGGCGACAGCAACAGTCCGCAGATTGCCTACCTGCGCGCACTTCAATCCTGGGATCACGAGTTCCCGGGTTTCGAACACGAAACGGAAGGGACAGAAATTATTGATGGCGTTTATCACGTGATGTGTATCAAGGCCTGAGATAATCGACGGTTTTTCGCCCGATATCGGGGTCTAAAACCGGGTAAAAGTAGTCAATTTAAATCCTGAGTCTTATTTTGCGCGGGCCCACCCCGCGCTTTTTTAGTCATGGAGCCAATGTATGATTTTAATGGTCACCAAAGATGAATTCCTTTTTCAGGGGGTGGCACATTTATTCAATAATGAAAATGTCATCAGGTTAGAAACTATTGCCGATATCACGCGCCACGCGACGGACGCCGATACTAAAATCATTATCGATGTCTATCATAATAACGTTATCAACGATGATGCGGTCCGGATCATCGAGTCACTCAGCGTGGACCGCATTGTGGTGCTAGCGCCTTTTCATATCAGCAGGATAAAAAGCCGCGCGGCGCTCTTTTTTGTTAACCGTAGAATGCCGCTGGAAAACTGGCCCTCGCTGCTGACCGCCGCCAGGGTGCCCTATAGCAAACCGAAAATAAGTTTCTCGCATAACCAGGTTAAGATTGTCAGCCATTTTTTGCAGGAAGAAGACAGCGACGATATCGCTTCTGCGTTGAATATTTCCGACAATACCCTGCGTAGTCAAAAATTTAATATCATGCTCAAGCTAAAACTCCGCAGGATGAGTGATATTGCCACTCTCAGCATCTCCCCTTACTTCTGAATATGATCTCTGGAGTACGATCTACCCGCTTGGGTAGATCGTTTGTAATCTCTTCGTTATTTATTGAATAACCGCCCCAGCGACCAGCAGTTTAACGCACTCACTATCAGTTCAATCCCAACCACCAGCGAGACCATCACAATTGATGCCTGCGGTGCGGCAGTAATAAAGCACCAGGCGATGAGTAAGTCGAGCACGCCGATAACAACCTGCAGCCAGCTCCCCTTAGTGTGACGATGCCGGAACCACGCCATAATACGAATAACACCACCGAGAGCAAAGAGACCGGCAAGGACAGAGGCTATAGCAAACAGACCAAATTCTGGCGCAGTAATAAACAGGTATCCCATCACCACATAAGCAAGGCAGATCAGGATCCCCGATACGATCGGCCAAAAATTATGTCGCCGATTTTTTATCATGACCGCAATTAAGGCAATACTGCTACAGATCAGCGCTATCCCCAAAATCAGGCTAAGAATATCCCCTGATACAAATGGAAAGGAAATAAATAATGTTCCTGAGATAAACATAAGTACGGCAATAATCCGTAGCACATTCCTTTGCCTTCTCAACATTTTTGCATCCAGCTTGGCAATAATTTCATTATTTATATTTAACATACTTCACCTTCATGATTGGAGAGTTAAAACACAGCCTAAATTTACAGTAATTAACCCGCAAGCAATAAACCAAATTAAATAATAAATTCTGATAACAGAATCTCAAAATAAACACAACACCTTGATATATAATGTTTTTTTGAGAACCTTCGTTAACAACACAAAAATACCCACTCGCTGATTGGTTACCGGGATAGTGATATACTCACCTCGTGACATTAAATGTAATATTGAGGATTGAATAATGAAAAAAGTATCCGCGATTATTGTTGGTAGCCTAATGCTGTTCCCAGTACTGAGCCAAGCCGCTGAAACTCAAAAACCAATCAATAACTGGAGCTGCGAAGATTTCCTGGCTCTGGACTCCTCTTTCCAACCAACTGCCGTAGGTTTTGCAGAAGTATTAAATAATAAAGATAAACCAGAAGATGCCGTAATGGATGTTAAAGGAATCGAAACCGTCACCCCTGCCATTGTTCAGGCATGCACTGAGAACCAAAAAGCCAGTTTTAAAGACAAAGTCAAAAATGAATGGGATAAGTTGAAAAAGCATATTTAATTGATACATTGCCCGTTAGGTCGTTCTGGCTTAACGGGCCGCCAAGGGACAGGAACATTTTCATCAGAAGCACACCAAGCCTGCTGAGATTATTTAAAACTTAAGTTTTCCTTATATTTTTGCAATCTTAATCACCCCTCATCGCCCTTCGTTCTATCTTTCCATTACTGTCAAAAAAAATTTACACCACCATTTTTACTATCGTAATTGCCATTATCATTAAGTAGTGTATTTTATGCCTGCTTCACATTCATCATACAATTGTTTTTTACCTCAATACCCTTCTTTTACTTTGAGGTTTTTTGTTCGTATTCCTGGAGTGCGTGTATGAGACTAAATAGCAGTGCCCCTTGTGTCGTTGTGCTTACCGAAAAAGATGTCGAAGTCAATATCAACGACAACACTTCATTAATATTACCCGCGAACCATCTAAACGTATTAGCTTGCAATAATAATGTGATTGATTTTTCCTATCTGGATAATGCATTAGTTGCGCACATGAGTCGCTCAATCCTGAATGATTATTTACAATTTCTGAATAGAGATCTGACACGGATCACCCCATGGCCAAGACAGGCAACGCCCATCATTTCCTGTCACTGCCGGACACCGGAGGTGTTCCGCGAGGCGGCGCTGCACAGCGTGCTTGAAACCAGCGATAGGTGCGAAATTGAGCGTACCCGCTCATTGCTCTTTACCGTCCTGTCCGTCTTTGTTGAGAGTCCAGGGTTTATTGCGCTGATCATGCAGATGCTCCGTAATAGCGTCAAAGAGAGCGTCTACCAGATTATCCAGAGCGATATTCAAAAGGAGTGGAATTTAAGTCTGGTTGCCAGCGCGCTGTGCCTGAGCCCGAGCCTGTTAAAAAAGAAGTTGCAGAGTGAAGACACCAGCTATAGTCAAATAATAACGGATTGCCGGATGCGCTACGCTGCGCAGCAGTTGCTGATCGCCGATAAGAATATCTCACAGATTTCGCAATTATGTGGTTATCGCAGTACATCCTATTTTATTTCCGTATTTAAGACATTTTACGGTATGACACCGTTACATTATGTCACACAATATCGACAACAATATCTTACCGCCTGACGCGGTTAAGATATTAGCCAGAATAATGTCAGCAACGGATATACCCCTCTACGCCCGCTAAAACCGTAGCGGCAATACGGTATTATTTCTTCCGATTTGTATTCAGGAGAAATATTATGTCGACCGACGCAGATGCGAACAAAGTAGGTCTAATTCCTGTCACCTTGATGGTTTCCGGGAATATTATGGGCTCGGGGGTTTTTCTGTTACCTGCCAACCTGGCGGCAACCGGCGGGATTGCTATCTACGGATGGCTTGTCACCATTATTGGCGCGCTAGCGCTGTCCATGGTGTATGCCAAGATGTCGTCCTTAGATTCCAGTCCCGGCGGTTCATACGCCTATGCCCGCCGCTGTTTTGGCCCTTTTCTCGGTTACCAGACAAACGTCCTGTATTGGCTCGCCTGTTGGGTGGGAAATATTGCCATGGTGGTAATTGGCGTTGGCTATCTCAGCTACTTCTTCCCTATCCTCAAAGATCCCATGGTGTTGACCCTCACTTGCGTAGCCGTGCTGTGGGTCTTTGTTCTGTTAAACATCGTCGGCCCGCAAATGATCACCCGAGTACAGGCTATCGCCACCGTGCTTGCGCTGATCCCTATCGTCGGGATTGCGCTCTTTGGCTGGTTCTGGTTTAAGGGTGAAACCTACATGTCCGCCTGGAACGTCAGTGGACTCAGCACGTTTGGCGCGATCCAAAGCACCCTCAGCGTGACGTTATGGTCCTTTATTGGTGTCGAAAGCGCCTCGGTTGCGGCAGGCGTGGTGAAAAATCCAAAACGTAACGTTCCGATTGCCACAATTGGCGGAGTCCTGATCGCTGCCGTTTGCTATGTGCTATCAACCACCGCAATCATGGGGATGATCCCAAATGCCGCACTGCGCTTGTCCGCTTCACCTTTTGGCGACGCCGCACGCCTGGCGCTAGGCAATACCGCCGGGGCCATCGTCTCATTTTGCGCCGCAGCGGGTTGTCTTGGTTCTCTCGGCGGCTGGACACTGCTGGCTGGCCAAACTGCGAAAGCTGCCGCCGATGACGGCCTGTTCCCTCCTATTTTCTCACGCGTGAATCAGGCGGGCACCCCGGTTGCGGGGCTACTTATCGTGGGCGTATTGATGACTATTTTCCAGTTCAGCAGCATTTCCCCGAATGCGGCAAAAGAGTTCGGGCTGGTCTCTTCAGTCTCGGTTATTTTCACCCTTGTACCGTATCTGTATACCTGTGCAGCGCTGCTGCTGCTGGGTCACGGCCACTTTGGGAAAGCTCGCCCGCTGTATCTCTTCATCACCTTTATTGCTTTTATTTACTGCATTTGGGCCGTGGTGGGCTCCGGTGCGAAAGAGGTGATGTGGTCATTCGTGACCCTGATGGTGATTACTGCGTTCTATGCGCTGAACTACAATCGCATTCATAAAAATCCCTATCCGTTAGATGCACCGGTGGATAAGGCTTAGCGGGTAATAAGCAAACCGTACACCTTAAATAAGCAGAAATAACACAATGAGCGTCAAAAAATACCACTAATGGCTATTTTCGGTTGCCAATCCGCGTTTTGTTTTTTGGCGCTGTATTCTCTCGTTATCCGACATATCACGCATTGCCGGTTGTATCCGTCACTCAATAGGTATTAAGGAGTTTATTATGATTAACAAATTTACACTGTCTACCGTCGGAATTTTCGCCAGCGCATTACTGGCCACCGCAGGGGTCAGTGCCGTGGCCAAAGAAGTCACACCGAGAAATATGAGCTGCCAGGAGTTTATCGATCTAAACCCACAAACCATGGCGCCGGTGGCGTTCTGGATGCTCAATAAAGATGTCGATTTTAAAGGTGGCGATTTCGTCGATTTCAATGAGACCGAAACCACGGCGGTGCCACTCACGCTAGAGATTTGCAAAAAACATCCGCAAAGCACGCTGCAAGAGATTAAGGGCGCCGTCAAAAGCGAACTCAAAAAATAGTCGCCTCGCAACAGCCAAGAAAATGTCCCCCTTTTATTTTCTTCCGGCAAATACCTCACCCCGGGGTTGTCAGTCTTACACCCTTGCCTTTTGAGTAAGGGTGTAAATTCACTTTATGAATTCATCTTTCCTTCATCAAAAATCTTCAGCGCTTAGCATCAGATTCTCACCATTAGTTCCCCAATATGGAAAGAGCAGATAAACGCACAGCGATTAAACGGCAAGCGCAGAAAGTTGAGCAGCGAAGGGAAAGTATTCCACGGTCTTTCAGAACATAGCAAAAGGGGTTAATGCAGATAGCGCGAAACAGCGGGTGAACGTCAGAAATGAAAAAACCCGAGCAACATAGTTGCTCGGGTTTCATGTTTGGCGGAAGCGTAGAGATTCGAACTCTAGAACCCTTTCGGGTCGCCGGTTTTCAAGACCGGAGATAATACACAATAAATCAATAAGTTAGCTTTTATAAGTGGTATATGCTGGGTACTTAATGCCTATTTTCTTCAATAACTTAGCCACTTTTCCCAAGATAATATACCAACAATTAGGCGCTCACCTTCCAGTAGCATCTATATCTATAGTCGAGCGCTTTTGCTGCTCACTATTTGTTCCGTGATACCTTTGGATGCGATTTTCAATGCCTGGTTGAACGCAACTACTGTTACAGGCTTACCCTGAAACTTAACCCTGTTAGAATGACTCTGAAAAATATAGATATCCTCAGGGTATCTTTTCTTTCGCTCCCGTATTAGCTCACAAACGAGAGGCGATACTACAATCTCAATCTCTTTAAATTTACCTCGCTTCTCCATGGTGAGCGATTTCCCGTTAAAGCTGCTGTGCCGTACATTAATAGCTCTGCTAACTCCAACGGGAACAAGATGAAGAAAGACCCACAGATCGGCCCATGTGTCACTAATGTCTTTTAACCTACAATTTATTAGCGCGACTTGTTCGGTAGTAAGTTGACTCATTCTGAAATTTCTTATATACGGAGCGGACTATAAAATACATTAACTCAATCAGTTACCTTCTGCCCACTACATATTTTAGTTTTCCGTTTACGGTATGTCTGATACGGGTATCCGTTCAGCCAGCTCCTCAAGGGCTGTTTTGGCCCCCTCATCAGTAGTTACACCAGCAATCGTCGTTATGGCATCTTTCACAATATCCATCAATTGCAGAATGCTTTCGTGGTGCAACGCTGCGGCTACGCCATAAGTATCTGGTGACAACACATCTTTAACCACGGTGCCATCTTCTAGCTCCCGGTCACCACTTACTGATACCGCTTCGGGGAATACATCCTGCACTTCCTGCGCGATAAAGCCAATGCCCCACTGCCCAGAATCAAGACGCGTCCACGTATAGCCGCCCATCTTCCGCATTCGGTCAAGCGGGTTTTCAATCAACTTTGTATTGGTCTTCAGCCGTGAATCCGAGTTTGGGGTCCATGCCCCCGGCGATACAGCGTTTCCTGTAGCTTGGAATAACCAACGGCGGCCTATTGCCGGATCGATATACTCAAGAATAGCGTTACCTATGCCACCTTCCTGATATTCATTCCATAGACCAACATTTCGACCTTCCCCCAACATAGTCGCTCTGAGCTGCGCGCCTACGTGGTAAAGATTAACCTTTGCAAACCCGCTAGCTTCAATGTTACCGGATATCAGCCCGCCAGTAAGGCCATCAACCGTGCCGAGCTTGATTGTTTTGCTTACCGCTGTTCCGCTGGTTGAGTCAGTTACTACCACTTCAGCGGATACCGTGCGAACTCCTGCGCTGCTTGTTACAACTGACGTTTGTAACTCTGCGGCGGCGAACTCAGATGTGCCAACTCTGTAAACCGACCTTACTTTCCCCCCTTTTACAGTTGTCCCATTTGCTGGCGCAGCTGTATCAGAGTTCCACACAGACCACGACGTATTAGCCGCCACAAACCCACCGGACGCACGAACAAGCCAGACACCGGAAACTTTGTTAGGTACGACCTCGCCAGTATTGTTACGCCCATACGCTGCGTTTGCCTTACTTGCTTTGACTCTTAACCCCCGCTGAAAAGAAGAGGACACAACTCCACCACCTGGATTCGTGAACGCGGGTTCGATAGATAAAGGTTCTGCCGCTCCAGTGTAACTATCCGCTGGGATTTGGGTGACACCCGGGAATACCGGGTTATATGTGAATGCAATTTCAGGAACAGCGTTTAACGCCATAATCATATCCGCTGCACCACTACCACCACGGAAGAACACACCAGGAATAGATCCTGGTTGTACACCGTTCCAGTCAGGTACGCGGAAAGTTGTTGTTCCGTTGCCGTTTGAATACGAACCACGTTTAGTTACATCCGCAAGCCATACAGCATCATCTAATGGCGTCGTTTTTTGCGCCCATGCCCACAATTCAGGCCAGTCAGCGCGGTTAACAATTTGCCCATCACGCGGCAGGCAGTTAGGCGGGTAGTAAGCGCGAGTCTCCCACGACACAGCCTCGCCGACATGATAGTTCATCACGCCGTTCATCGTCGGACCGGTAGTGCCGCTCTCGATAAGGTTTCTGACCTGTCGCCATGTTGGCGCATCGTAATCATTGACGGCATCGGCAGCTAAAGGTGTTGCCCCGATCGGACGAACATTAAGCCAGGCCGCTGCACGATCTGCCAGGTCGGAAAGGTTGTTTGCTTTCTGAAGTGCTAAAAGCGGGTTGGATGCTGCAGCCTGCTCTGCTGATTCTTTTGCCTCTTTTGCTTTCTGTGTAGCTACTTCTTCCGACGCAGCAGAGTTGGTTTCTGACTCGGCCGCATTATGTTCTGATGCAGCGGCGGCAGAGGCGGCGGCCTGCGCATCGTCTTTGGCTTGAATGATAATGGGTTTATCGTCGGCCACCTGCTGGGCATCTGCACGGATTTGCTCCGCTATAGGGATAAGCACGTCAATCTGCATCTCTTTCATGACATCAATCAGCTTGAGCCAGGAGGGGCCTGTGTAGCTCGAGCCGTCGGCCATTTTAATGGTTACATCGCCGTTGACCTCCAGCAGCTGATACCAGTTATCGATTTCAAGAACGCGCTGGCGAATAGCGTAGGCTGTATCCGCAGCAATCTGCGCGCTGATACGGTTGAGGGTGTCGCGAGGCATTGCCGTCCATGCGCCGGCAGTGATATCCGGGCCGTTGTAGTTTCGTGCGAGAGTCAGCGCGGTATCGCCCTCAATCGTTTTCACCGGCAGCGTATATGTCACGCCACCAGCCTTCACCACAATAAAGTCACCGGCAGCCAGTTCGTTGTTAAAGGCGGTTCCGCTACCTGTTACGGCAGCGGAGTTATTTGTCAGGGTTAGGGTTCCTGCGCTCATTAGTTCCTCACGTTATTCAAATTTGGACTTGTGATTTCTCTTCAGCCTTACGCTATGACGACCCTTCCCGCACGGCTGGCTGCAACCCTTGTCCCTGATACCTGGAACTGGAATTGAGTTTGAGTGCTTCGTGGAGTTTTAACCGCCATCCTCAGGATGACCCTTGCCTCCCTTGTGGCCGTGGCCGGGATGGTGTAACCGCTAAGATTGATTTGCGGAACCTGCCCACCGTTTGTGTATGAATAGCCAACCTGTTTGACGGCAGTCCCGTCCTCAAGCACCAGTTCAAGTATGATTTCGATGTATTCAGGGGAATTAACACCTCGCAGGACCATATCTGAATCAATCACTCGCTCAAATAATTCACCGCTATAAGCGTAAATATTGTAGTAATGCCAGGAGTTCCAGTTGACGGCGACGGTACTAGGCGGGATGGTGCGTGGGTTCATTTGTAGTGTATAAATATCTCCCTCAATCCTGTTGGCATACACGGTGCCTTTAAACCATCCGTCAGTGCCGTAAATCGTCCCGCGACTCGTGACGTTGTTAAATTCTGCATCGCCATTCTTGTCAATATTCCATCCCGCTTCGCCGGGAACCCAATTACTGGATCGGATGTACTGACCAATCTTCGCGTTGGTAATGCTCGCATCCCTGATAATTGCCTCACTCAGGAACGCTTGTCCGTTAATCACTGCAAACGGTGAAAACTGAGCATCCCCCTCGCCGCTCAGCAGAACAAACTGGTTAGCGTTAAAACCAATACGCGTGACAACCGGCTGCCCCGCTTCGGCAACGACCGCTACCGACATCCCCGCGCCGTAGTACACATCATCAATGCGGACGCCGACTTTCAGCGTGTGAATCGCCGATGCACCATCGGCATCAACCACCGCCGTCAGCTTATCTTCCAGCGACGCCGTCATATCACCGAGCTCAGCCTGCACGGTGGTAGACAGTTCCGCCATTGCGTTATCGACTTCGGCAATCGTCGTTTTCACAATCAGAATGTCCGCGCGAACTTCACCGTATTGCGCCCACTGATGCTCAATCGTCGCATTGTTCGCCAGTGCGTTTTGTAGGATCCCCTCAATGTTCTGATCAATCTGGCTGGTTAACGCATCACCGTCTTTTGAGGTCAGGAAATCATCAGCGATATCGCCCAGGTAATCATCGGCGTTATCGTTAGACATGCCGCGTAGCCAGTCTGTCCAGCCCGACTCGTTCCCGGTTTTATCGACCAGTTGCGCGCGGTACCAGAATTCCTGCCCTGCTTTGAGCCCGAGTTGAATGTATTCAGATGATGGGTATGGCACATCACTCAGCAACATCGGATCAGACTGATCGGAGTTGGCCGTGTACTGAATTTCGGTTTTCAGCGTATCGGCGGTATTCGCCGGGAATCCCCAGTTAAGCTGAATCCCCCAGTTAATACCCGTGGCCGCAAATCCAACCGGCTTCGGCGGGTTGCCTACTTTGCCGGTCAGAGTTGCCTCTTCCGAGTATCCCCACCCGGACGAAATCTCCGCCGCGTTAATTGCGCGGACGCGGACCAGATAGCGCCCGGCATAAATGGATTCAACCTCAAAACTCGTGGTGGAGCTCCGCGGCACATTCACCCAGTTACCGTCATTGCGGCGCCACTGCGCCTCATAGGCGATAGCGTTATCCACAACCGACCAGGTCACACGCATGGTTTCAACGCTGAGCCCCTGCTGCACAACCGAATAACTGCCGATCTCTATATCATCCGGCGCTGACTGATTACCTGGTGGGATAACGCTGACAGGCCGCTGGTCAATGATGGCGCCAGTGTCGATCCGGGCGTATTTATCCGGGTCGTGAGCCGCGCCGGAAATCGTAAACGTGCCGTCGTTATTGTCAGACACGCTGACCACCCGATACTGCTGGGCATAGAGCTCATCCGATTCGACAACCCACACGCATTCCGCCTCCGGCGTTTCACTGAATGCCGTTGTAACGGTAATCTTGTTGCCGTTTATCGCCTGAATCGTTCGGCTCTGCGCCGCGCCAGATGGAAGGTTGAGAATCAGACGGTTGCCAGCAGCGGCATCAGCAACACGGTCCAGTTCGATAACCCGGCCATTAACCGAACGAATACGGCCGCCGGTGACCTTGCCGGAAAGCAGCTCATCAGCGACCGCGATGATGTAACCCGGCTGCGGAATATTACCGTCCAGCCCGACGGAGAAGGTCACTACCCGGTCCTTGTTGTTGGTGAGGATCCCCCAGCGCCCTTTGCGGTTCGCTTCTGACTGCCGGGTGCAGCCAATGGCGGTCATTTCCAGCTGATTAAAACCGTAGCGCGCAACAAGCTGCTGCTCGAATACCGGCTCCATGGCGTCGGCATAAGCATTGTCAGGATCGGACCAGGAAACCAGCGCGGTGGTGTAACGGGTTTTGGTGGTGCTGCTGGCGTAGGTAAACAGGCCGTCGATCACGTTTGCGCGCGTGTAGGAAAAATCGATATCCCGCGGCATGTCGGCGAGCGCCACAATCTGATCGCCGCCCCAGTAAGTCATCCCCCGGAATATAGCCGCGAAATCACGCAGCACGGTGTAAGCGTCGTTCCGGTCCTGCACATATACGTTGCAGGTATAACGTGGCTCAGTCCCGCTTCCGCCCTTTCCATCTGGCACCATCTGGTCGCAATACTGCGCCACTTCATAGAGTGACCATTTATCGATGTTGGCAGCCGTCAGGCGATTACCCAGGCCGAAACGGTCGCTCAGCACCAGATCGTAAAACACCCACGCAGGGTTATCCGTCCAGGCCCATTTAAACGCACCGGTCCAGGTGCCAAGATAGCTTCTGGTTTCCGGGTCGTAGTTGTCCGGTACGCGGATCACGCGCATTTTCGGCTCGCAGGATATCTGCGGAATAGAGCCATTAAACTGACTCGAATCAAACTCGATGTAGAGCAGCGCGGTATTGGGATAACGCAGTTTGGCGTCGATCACTTCCGTGTAGCTCTGCAACGTCATTGTGTCGCCCACCTTGGCGCTGTTCGCGTCCGCCGTCGTTTTACGAAGACGCACCGTCCAGGTGCTACCCGCCGGCGGTAAGTTGATGCGGTGGCTGCGCTCATATCCCGACGTTGTTTTACCTGTGACGCTGGTATTTATTACGGTCTGAAACGCCCCGCCGTCGGTCTGCAGATCGATGGCGTAATTGATGGTATAGCCCACCAGATCCCCGTTGTCCTGCTGCTTGTAAATCGAAGGCCATTTGATTCGCAGCCGAACGGCGGAAAGTAGTGTGTTGGTGAAAGTTCGGGTCCAGGCGGTAGCGCTGGATATTTCCGTACCCACACTGATTTCATTCTCAGTACCTGGAATGCCCTGAATATATTGCTGCGCTTGCGTGCCGGATCGAAATTCCCAGACCACACCGCCAAAGTTTTGCGAACCATCGGCGTTCTCGAGCGGTGTGCCATCAAGGTAGATATCTTTCCCGGTTAAAGCACCGGCATACTCACCCTCACCCAACGCCACCAGCAACTTTGCCTTTGCGACAGACTGGAGATCATCCGGCTGCTCCGTCGGAGTGCGGCTTTTAGAACTACCACCCTTTTGCCCTGTGATTTTTCTCGGCGCCATATTTCACCCATAAAAAAACCACCCGCAGGTGGTTGTTAGAAATGATCGTGACTACTGTTTGTCTTCGACGTAGATACCTGCCGATATAATTGCGCCGCCGATCCGGCGGCACCCATAACCAAGGGGGACAGGGTTACCTTGGGCAACAGTGTTCGTCACGCCACCAAAAGCGTAGGAAGCCTGATTATCGGCGTCCTGCTTACTGGCGAGCCCGGCAGGTTGTGGGGACAGCATCTGAATTACGCCTCCAGCCATTATTGCAACACCAGGGGCAACCAATGCCATACTTGCGCCGCCAGTGAATCCAGACAAAGCGTAGCCAGCTACAACAAGGACAGCACCTAATATGGTTTGTAACAGCCCAGCTTTTTTACTACCTATAACTACTGGCACGATCCGGATCACTTCACCTGTCACCGGAAATCCTAAATCATCCTCCCCAATATTTTTCTTTCCGCGAAAGACTGCATATGTCAGACCACGCTTTCTACTTGAATTCATGAAAGCCTCAAACCCTTTCACTGTTACAGCCAAGGCTCGACAAGCTTCTCTGGTTGAGCTAATTAAACGGTGATGTGTCTTACCAAAGGTTTTTCCAAGAATGCCGCCTAGCTCAATTTGGGTCATAACTTCTCGCTGCATATATTCCCCCAATAAAAAAGCCACCCGAAGGTGGCCATTTATAAATGATTCGAATTATATAGTTGATGCTCTGATATCAAGTCCGGAATTAGTATCACCGGTGATACGGAATTTTTGATGTTCACTCGCATTAAGTTGCGTGGCTATCTCTTTGAGTGGTTGCCCGACCTGCATGCCACATAATCCTTTACCTTTTGAATCACCAGATATTCCTAGAATATGTCTGCCGGATGTAACCTTGATATTGATCGTTTCTCCTGTATCAATTCTCGCATAGGATTTTCCATCAATAGTTACTTCAACAAAGCATCCACCACCAGCAAACCATCCTTTATCTCGTGTAATTGTTATCACCGAGTCACCATTCCCCTGCAGCAACACACGCTCAGATGGTACTTGTTTGGCAACGGTAGAATTCACAGCCGTGGTTGAACACCCAGCAACGCTAAGCGCGATTAGAAGCAGCAAAGTCTTTTTCATATCCCTATCACCTTTGATCAATTTGCCAAAAGAGTAGCAGGGATCAGGGTAATGAAGAAACCCGCAGTTAGCGGGTTAAGAGCTCTTGCGCGATTCAGTTATGAAGGTAACGATCTGAGAAGATAAGCTCTCGCGAACTTTTGAAGTTGTCTGGTCTCTGATTCTTGAAATGGCATCTTTTTGTTGAGAACTTAAACCAGACCACTGTGCTTTATCTGGACCAATTGAATCATGATACTCAGAGAGTTCAACGCTACATTTCTCAAAAGCTTCATCTGTGATGTTGCTAGCTGATTTGGTCGTTTTGACTTGGCTTTCTGCAAATTTTGTTACGCAGCCGCTAAGATTTTCAGCTGCACTTTGTAAATTAGCATGCGCCACGGAACACACCATCAATCCCATAGCTGCTACAACTAACTTCATATCCCTATCCCATTTGATCTATTTGCCAAAAGAGTAGCAAGGATCCAGAAACAGCAAAACCCACTATTTTTTTGGCATGATTGTGCTTTAAATACCGGGGAGATACATCTGAACTTCATCTACGACACGGTCACGCGCCGCATATAGCAGCTGCTTGCGCCCGCCAGTACCCCACTTAGCCATCTGGCTAGCGCACTGGCTGATCTGCTTGCTCTCGGTGTTGATGATGTGATCTATCTTATTCAGCCGAGACATTGCATCAACCCCCTTTCTCACCAGCGTCTGAAATGTTTGATACACCCTGATTTCAAATTCAGCGCTTAGCCAAGCCGCATAACGAATGGCGAGTAACTCAACACCCCAGATTCCCGGAGAATCACCGCCTTTTACCACCTTAAGTGGTTGATTTATTTCCAAAGCACTTTTTAGTGCTTTGACAAAGGCCTTAACCGTCGCACTCCTGATGAACACACTTGGCCTTTGGGATTCAGATGCCTGCCCATTTGCTACAGCAGCGGCATGAAGATCGTTGAGGTTGTAACGGCCTTCATCATCAAGACGAACGGAAATGCCGTTTACTGATACGGTTGGTAATGTCATAGCGATTTGCCTATAGAAAGCGAGCCTGTCACACAGAGAAACCGCCCCAGAGAGGTCGCCACCTATAACGGCTACTCTCAGGCTCAGCTTTCTGTAGGCTCTGGGATTATAACGTGCGCGTGTGAAGCGCGTTTATTACGAAAATAAAAAAGCCCCGCGTTAGCGAGGCTATTAAACGAAAAGTTGCATCTGGGTTTTAATGTGAAAGCTAAATAAGTCTGATCCTAGGCGCCGTCACATTAGTTCTTTAAAGCGTAGAATTTTCATCGTACGTTCCTGCCAGTAACCGCCATACGGAACGCGCTGGCTCAAGTGCCCATACAGATGATGCAATAGCATATTGTTTTCCAGCAGGATCCCGGCATGGTTCCACTTATTGGCCTGCACCTGCATTATCACCATGTCACCGGCGCGCGGCGGCCCGCTAAACTCACGGAATCCGCACTCATACCAGCAATCACGGTAAAAGTTCTCCGGGTACTGGTCCTCCCACCAGGGATAATCCACGCGGTAATCGGTCAGCTCAATGCCATGCGTCTGCCGGAAATAGCTCATCACCAGCCCCCAGCAATCGTAATGTCCGAGCACAAACGGACGCTCCAGCAGCGGTAACTCGCCACGCGGCTGAATGGTACGGATATCCCCTTCCGGCCAGCTGGCGATATGCCAGGGCAGCAGCGTCGCGTCACACTGTGCCTTATCCAGTTCGCTCGGCTGCGTTGTGGCGTCCGGGTGACTGTGTACAATGGCGACAACCGTCCCCAAGTCTTCGGCAGCGCCGTAGTCCTCCGGCGACAGGTGGAAATGTTCGGTCGGATCCGTCGCCAGATTACGGCAGGGAATGTAACGCTGTACCCGGCTTTTCTGCACCACCACACCACAGCACTCCCGCGGATATTCGGCGGCGGCATGCGCCATGATGGCATCGATAATTTTCTGTCGCATATCAGCTCCTGAGAAGGGAAGTGCCCGGAAAACCGCCAAACGGCAGCTCGTTTCCGTCGCCGAAGCGAAGTTTGCACGCCGTCAGCGTGCCCGAGCATTCATCCAGCGAGGGATCATCAACCGGGTTATTGTGCTTATCGAAATAGCGGTTCCCGGCATAATCACAGCCATCACCGGAGCGATACTTGTTACGGATGCACCAGGTGCAAAGCGAATGCAGCTGCCGTGTCGGTATCATCAGCCCCTGCAGATCCATCGGACTGGTGAGCTTAAACGCCACTATCTCATTCGTTTCGCTGTCTTTAGCATCGATATAAAACACCTTCAGCTTTTCCTGCTGCGGATCCGCCGTCGGGTTTCCCTCCGGATAGTTTGCCGCGTCCAGGTACTGCGCCAGCGTGTCATGGATAGTGACTTTCGCCTGCAGCAAGTCATCGTAAGCAAGACACAGCGCGGTAATGGAACTATCAAGGTTAGCGACCGACAGCGTCGGCTGTGCGCTGGTTCCGTCGGTAGCCGTCTCAATCCCTTCTATCTCACATGGCCAGGCTTTATATTCCAGCCCCTGCCACCAGATAGATTTTGCGGGCAGCTTGTCTTCATCCCCGCCGGCGGCGGCAATTTCCTCCGGCGTATGCGCAATATTATGCGCATGAAAACGGAGTACATCACTGACACCAAACCCGGTGCCATCGACATCAAAAAGCCGGACGACATTGCCCGGCTCGAGTTTCTGATAATCACTGTTTAAGCTCATGGTGCAAACGCCTGTTCAAACGTGGCCGAAACGGTTTCCACCGTTTTACTTTTGGTGACGCGCTGCAGGCTGTCGGGTTCGACACGCCACAACGTGAGCTCACCGCCAGGTGGGGTAAACGAAAACGATTTTGTTTTGTGGCGCCGCAGGAAAGCATGAATTTCCCGGACAGTTTCCGGCTTCCCGGTGAATGAATACTCATAGCTGAGAGTTTCATCATTGATCCCGGCACCCGTCACTTGCTTATAGCCGTCACCAAACTGCGCCGTGCGGATGCTATCCTTGCTCTTCAGCGTTGGCTGGCTGGATGCTTTGATCCGCCAGCCAAAATGTTCAATCGCCATCGCTTACCTCTGTTTATTGGCATTCCAGATCATGCCGCCCGGTTGTATGGCCTTCGCGATCCCCGCACGGACAGAGCTATCAATCACCTGCTGATAGGCTTTTCCGAGCGCATCACCGCTCCCTTTCTGCTGGCCGGAATCCCCTTGCCCCGTGGTGATGGACACCGGCGCATAGACGCTAACACCGAGCGGAGACGCAACACCGCCCCCACTCCCGCCAACCAGGCCACCAGTAGCGTAACCGCGCATCATGCGATACAGATTGCCAACGCCGATCCGGTTTGTGGCTTCCTGGGTAAAAACAAACTCGCCGCGGTGAACCACACCCGCTGGCTCATACTTACCACCAGAGCCGGTGTATCCGCCTGTGGCATAGCCGAGCCAGGAGGTTGCCGAATCGACAAGTCCAACCATGGCCTGCTTCATCAGGATTTGCGTCAACATCGACAGCGTCGAGCGGGTAAAGTCAGCCCAGTTCCCTTTGCCGGTTGTCAGCATATCGGCCATGTTCTGGCTGATGCCGTCGAACGTAGCAGCAGCGGCAGACTTCATTGAACCATACGCGTCATTGGCAGAGTCGGCGTAGTCAGCCCAGGCTGACTTTGCCCCCGCTTGCCAGTCACCACGTAGCTCGTCCTGCGCGGCGTAGTATTCCTTGAGCGCTCCCAGCTCATTCTGATAGCCCTGATCCGCATCGGTGCCACCGGCATTCATCCAGCCCTGCCGCAGTTGTGCCTCTTCATTCTGCCGCTGCGCACCGCGACTGCTCATGCTGCCACCAGCCACCAGCGCTTTGGTTTTCTCACCAATCTGGGTAACGTATTTCTGCGAGCTATCCTGCAGGCGGTTTAACCGCTCCTGGGCAACAATCTGATCACCAAGCCGGGCATTCACCTCCGCCCGCGCCAGCACCTCATCTTTATTCGCCAGCACCGATTTTTCATCAGCGGTCAGCGCGCGCTTTTTGGCGGCCTCTTCCAGTACAGAAAAGCGGGATTGCTGTTTCCACAGTTCCTGCCGCTGCTGGCTGATGGTATCCGTGATGCTCTTATGCTCCTCCAGCGTGCGTAGCTGCGCTTCCAGCTCCAGCGTCTGCGCGCTGGCTGTATCGATACTTTTCACGCCTGCTGGCGTTTTCACCGCTGACGGCTTTTTAGGTTTCTTCAGCGAGTCGTCGTATTCCTTCTTAGCGGCTTCAAGGTTGATGTTGTAGTCCGCCTGGAGGATCCGCCCATCCTTCAGCGCCTTATTCAGTTCGTTCTGGCGAGCAGTGTATTTCTCCAGCGCACTTTGCGTCTTCGCATAGTTTGACTGGGCCTGCGCGGCATACTTCTGGCGATCGGATTCCACCACCGCCTCTCTCGCGGCGTTGTCCTCGGTCGCTTTCGCCACATTGGCCTGCTGCTGTGCCATTTCCAGCGCCAGCCGCGCCGACTCGCGATCGTTCCAGTAACTGGCTCGCGCATCATCATTCACATAGCGGTCGCCTTTGCGGAGATTCCAGACTTCATCCGCGCGCTTAAACGCCGCCTCGGCTTTAGAGACGATTTCCTGCGCCGTGTCCGGCCGCCCGATATCCAGCGCCGCATCCCACATGGATTTAAACGCACGCTTCAGGCTATCCGCTGCCGACTCAATCGAGCCCATGTTGTCGCGCAGGCTCTTTGTTTGATCGCGAAAACCATTCGTCGCCGCATCGTTAGCCGCCTGCAGCGCCGCCGCCTCATCCCCGGATCGTTGCAGTTGCGCCACATAGGCAATCTGTTCAGCGGTGACGTTGTGGAATTGCTGTGCCATGGCAATCAGGCCAGAGGTCGGATCGTTCGTCAGTCTCCCGAACGCGGCCGCCACCTTATCGACAGGCACACCCGACACCTCGGTGAATTTCGCCACCGCCTGGCTCATATCATCGAACCGGGCACCGGCGCGCACGCCAGCGTTAACCAGTTCGGTGAGTGCACTGCTGGTCTGGTTAAACGTCAGTCCCGCCTGCTCGCCGGACTTAGCCAGCACCAGCATGCGGTTTGAGGTCAGTCCGGCACTATTACCGGAAAGGACCAGTGTTTTATTGAAGTCGGACAGCGTGGCCGAGCCCTGATACCAGGCATAAACCATTGCCCCGGTAGCGGTTGCCAGCGCACCGACACCGACCATAACCGGCGATATTGAGCCCAGCAGCGTGCGGAAGGTCGGAATGATGCCGCCGAACGAGTCTTTCACCTGACCACCCTGCTGCAGCAGAATGAGCCATGGGCTCTGACCACCGGCCAGCTGGCTGGCAATATCCGTAAACTGTGCAGGCAGCATGCGCATAGCATTGCTGTACTGCCCAACGGACAAACCCGCTTTTTTTGCTGCCAGTTCATGGCGGGTAAACGACTGCTGAACCTTCAGCGCGGAATCATTCGCCGCATCGCCGGTCTGCTTAAACTGCCGTTTAACGTATTCCATCTGTTCGTTGAACTTCGACGAGTTAACGTCAAGGTTAACGACCAGGTCACCCACTGCCGTCTGGGCCATAGCGAACGCCTCCTGAAATGCCCTCGGCCTTTGCCATCAGCACATCATCACCGGGTTCATCGTCGGTAATATCCTCCGCTGAAGGTGACAGCAGGCTGAAGCTGGCAGGGGTTGATGTGGTTTTGGGGTCAAGTGCGGTGATGACGATATGCATCAGCGAGGAAAAATGCGCATCCATCTGCACATCATTAAAAAAGTTGTCCTGGTAGAACGTTCGCCAGTCGGCGTATTCCGTTGACGACATACCAGCAAGCATGGCGCGCCAGTCCGGCCGGCGAAATTCACGCGCCAGTTTCAGGACGAAGGTCAGCTCACTGGCGAGGACTTTTCCAGACTGACCGGCTCGGTCACTGCATCATCCTGTGACGGTGTCGCTTCCGGTGGCGGCACCATGCCGGACAGCAGTTTCACGCGGTACTCCGCTTCGGCAACAATCTCCAGCGGCCAGGTCATCATCACCTCCTTCTGGATCTGCTCAACATCTTCTTTTGGTGTGTTGCGCGTTCCTTTCAGGGGATGCGCATGCCATAACGACATGGCCACCAGCAGCGCGCCGGAGGTAATCGTCATATTCAGCGCCGCCTGCATGTCTGCATCGGTGACTGTTTCCAGCGCTTTCAGGTGTTCAAGATGCTCAATACGCTGCAACGCCGACAGTTCATAGAGCGTGACGGTCACGCCGTTGCGCTCGAACGGTTCTGTTTTTAAAAACATGGGATACTCCAGGTGGCGGGGCCGAAGCCCCGATTATCAGGAAACGGTGACGCTGCAGGTCGCAACAAACAGCCCGTCGTTGGTCATCACAATAATATCAGCCGAACCGGCTGCAATGCCGGTGACCGTCAGCACCGCATCAGCCACAGATACCGTCACGATCCCGGCATCCGTGGTGGTGGCCCGGAACGATTTATCGCTGGCGCTGGCTGGCGCCACGGTGACATTCAGCGTAGTGGTGGCAGCAACGGCAACGGTGGCGGTCGATTTATCCAGGGTTACGCCAGTGACATTAATCACCGCCGCGGCGCTTTCTTCAGCGAGTCCCGGCTTACCGTTGTTGCTGATTTTGACCGAGCGGGTGATGGTGTCTTTTGCCGTGACGGTTTTACCAAGGCTGCTTACCCAGCCACGGAACACATCGACAGCGCCATTCGGGTATTTGATTTTGTATGCCAGCACGGTACCGTCGTCGAACCAGCGAACCAGATCCTGCTGACCGCTTTCCGCCGGTTTCCAGGCCAGCGTAAAACTGGCCTCACCCGCCGATTTCTGGCCCTGAGCGGTCGCCGTCCAGTCTGCATCTTCATCGTCCAGGTAGGTATCGTCATTTGATTCGGCGGTCAGTTCGCCAGGCTGCAGGTCTTTAATCTTCGCCAGGCGCGTCCAGTCGGTATCCGATACCGGGTTGGCAAACGGGTTACCCGTTCCGGAATAAATCCAGAGCGTGGTGGTGGCGCCCTTTACCGGCGCCAGTGGGTTTGGTGTAGTCATTACGTCCTCACATTTCGTAAGTAATGGAATATTTCAAATCAGCCGAACTCCACAGCCCAAGATCATCATCGCGCTGGTAGTCATAACCCTGCTGCACGATGTTGGTGATAAGCCCGGCAAGCCCTGGCACATCGCTCATCACCGGATAAATTCGGGACTCCATCCAGTTATCCAGTTCTGAATCCGGCACCTGCGCCGGTAAAAAGATTTCGATATGCAGTGTGGCCTGCCAGGTATCCGTATCAAGCTCTTCACCGGTGTATTCGGCATCCGTCAGATAGATCGAGATAGCGGGAAAGTCGCCCTCCTCGAGTACTGCCGGACGCCCATCAAAATAGAGAGCCTCTTCACCAATCTGGATTTCCAGCGCGTTGATGATGGCCCTTCGGATATCACTGTGTTTCATCGTTTCAGAATCAGCCTGAGTTGGTTTTTAAGGGATGCCCGCAGTTCTTTGGGCATATCCGATTCCATGAGCTTCGGCAGCGCATCTCTAAACGCATTCGTCAGCGGAGTAGCCAGGGGAATGCTGACCACTTCAATCGGATAGCGGGGTTTAGAAGTTCGTCGCATGACATGCCAGCGACCGTTCTTCAGTTGCTGAATAAAGCCACCCGGGAAACGAAAAGGGCCAATTCGCAATTCGCTATTGGCCCCTTTTTTATCCCGTTTTCGGCGTGATAATCGCACGCTGGCGGTCCCCAGTTTTATCGCCGGCAGATTGCCCCGGTTAACCCGGATGAGCGCTCTAGGCTTTTTCGTCGTGGCGCGCTTTATCCTGGCGCGTTGCTTCACCAGCTTTCTGGGAACACGGGTATCTTTCGACACCACCGCAACGCTTCGGCTAACAGCCCGGGTCGCCACACGGTTGACCGCCTGCGCCGAAGCGCGAGGAACTGCCGTGCTGCTGATGCTGCTCAGGTTCGCCATAGCCTGTTCAAGCCCTTTTATCGACATCACATCTCCTTACCGGCGACGGGTTGATGCGGGAGGAGAACCCGTCCCTAGCCAGATATGACAGGAGCCACAATCATCCGGGCCAATACGTTCAACCCAGAAAGGCTTTCCGTTAATATCCAGCGTGTCCAGCCGCGCCAGCTGCTCTATCGCTGCTGATTTCACAAACAGCGACGGACTGGTCCCCTCGACACGGACGCCGGGTGTGGCGTAACCGATATTTTCCGGATCATCGAAAACACCACTCAACGTGACGCCAGAAATCGCGCCAGAGGTTACCGTTGCCGAAGTCCCCATAACCTGCCGAATAGTGTCATCGGCCTGTGTTATTGCAACATCAAAAAGGTTATCGAAATCAGCCACATAGCCCCCTGTTAGTGTTCGCGCACCAGTCCGAGCGCAACCAGGCTGTCCGCATCCGTTTCTGTCACGCGGATCACCGTTCCCGCCTCCACAATAGAGACCGGTTCATCGCGGATCGCGTGCAGCGCCTCAATGTGCAGCGTGACCAGCGTTTCGACGGCCACCAGCGCGTCATTAGTGCTGCCGGTTAATACCGTATTCGCTGGTGCCACAGGTTCTACGGTGCCGGGTGATGTCGCTCCGTCACTCACGCCACCATTTTCAACGCCATCGGTATCCGCGCCGCCATCCAGTTCTTCCTCCAGCTCAGCAATGCGCATTGAGAGCTCCTGAATGGTGCCACCGGTATTCACTTCCCGGCCGAGCTGCACGCCAAGCTCATTAAGGCGCGCGATCAACTTTTCTTTTTCTGTCATGAGAACAGCTCCGAAACAGGGCCCCGAAGGGCCACAGAATGAAATCAGGCGAGTTTGACTGACACAAACGCATCCGGATCGGCCAGCAGCATCAGCGGTGCGGACTGGATCATGGTGAACTCGCGCGCCGGGTCACCGGTCTGCACCCAGTTTTTCGGGTAACGCGCAGAGGCGTTAATACCTTCACGCTGGGCATCCACATCCTGAATGCAGCCGTAAGTGCGCAGCCCGCGAGCCTGGGTATTACCCAGCACCATGCTCAAATCTGGCAGGTAGTTCTTTTTGGTGTCGTTTTCAAAGTACTGACCGGAGTAGACGACAATGGCCACATCGCCATACATCCCCTTATAGGAGACGCCTTCGCCCAGATCCTTCAGCGCCGTTTCCAGTTCAGAGTTAGAACCACGACGGGTATCGAGCTTCTCTTTTACCGCTTTGAACGAACGGAACAATGCCCAGCCTTTCGGATCAAAGACGATGATATTGACCACACCGCTGGCGTTCAGCGCATAGGCTTCGATATCGTCCGTCGGGTCATAGGTTTCTTTATCGCGACCGCTCCAGGCCGCGGCGCCAGCCTGAATGATGTTGTTTCCGGTACTGCGCCCCATATCCACCTCAACCGGTTCAAACGCCTCCCCGGTCATGGTGTATTTACCGTAAAGGACGGCAGTAACGGCCTGCTTCTCCTCCACCTGGGCAATGGCCAGTTCTTCATCCTTCATGTTCTGCAGGATAATGCGACGGCGACGGTAAGCCGGGTCAGCCAGGTTTTGCGGATCTTCATCTGGCAGGCGACGCAGCGTCATCTGCGGGTTTACTTCATGCTTTGGCTTGACGTAGCCCGGCGTAAACTCAGACGTTGCACCGCCGCGGGAACGGATGACCTTGCCGGAAACAACAGGCGAAACGTAAAGCGCCATGTTGACCATGCCAGGGATCTGCGACAGATAAACCTTCTCAGTGCTGAAGGGGTAGCTTTCACGGAAGAAGATGCGCAGGAAAAGCGGATCAAACTTGAATTTCTTCTCATTGACCGCCAGAAGTTGGGCTGTAGTGTAAATTGACATAGATTTTTCCCGTAAAAAAAGCCGCGATGGCGGCTTCTATGGATGATGGTTGCAGTTCAGAAAAGAGTCAGACGATGCTGATGGCTGTACCCACAAATGCGTTGCGCTTGATGTTTTCATCCGTCACCGCATCCGGCCAGAGCACGTCTTCAATACGGAATGATCCGGACTTATAGAATGCCAGCTCGGTACTGCTCTGATCGGCAGTCACCGCCAGAACGCCGCAGGCGGCCCCCGCATGCTGACCATCCCAGACCGTCAGTTTGCCGGAAGTGGCATCCAGCATCAGTGGCGTCATCGCCGGTGTTGCCGCCGTCAGTTCGCCAGGGGCATAACCGGTATGCGCCGGATCACTGTTCCCGAGGGGCTGGTTGTGTGTAAATTGTTCAGTGTTAGACATGTTGACCTCTTAAACAGGCGTATTTAACAAATCGTCACCCGCATCAGCAGATGAACTCCCTGCCGCTACGGTGCCGGGTGCGGTTTCCATCAGACGATCCAGCGCGGTATCCGTACGGGCCTGAGCACTCTGAGGCGCGGCGGAGAGAATGCGCTGCGCACTTTCCACCGTCATGCCTGGCGTTTCAGCCAGTGCACGCGCCTGTGATTCGCGTCCTTTTGCCTCTTCACAGTTCAGGATCCCCATAATGCGACCATTTTCAGCAGCGACCGCCGCCGCAACCTGGCTGCTCACATCAACAGATGCGGTGGTTGCAGGGTCAACGACCACAGCGGGTGCGTCAGCGGTGGCCACGGGCTGGTTAGCAGCAGCGGTTGCTGCTGGTTGAGTGGTATCTGCGGATGCAGTAGTACCTTTCATGCTTCCTCCTCGGGAAATCATCGTTCGTTTGTTAATTGCATCGCGCATAACGTTCAGCGCATCCATGTTGTTGACCAGCTGCTCCGCCAGCCCGTTGTCTACTGATTCCTGGCCTGAAAACACAGCCGCTTCAGTATCCAGAACGGCCTGGACCGACATGCCGGTATAACCCGCCACCTTTTCAGCGAACATCTGCCGGGTAGCGTCAATGCGCGCCTGAAAATCTGCGCGAACTTCTTTGGGTAATTTCTCGTAGGGGTTCCCGTCCACCTTATGTTCGCCGCTGTATATCAGCGTGACCTCGACACCGCTGGTTTTCAGGGCAGCGCCGTAATTGCTATGGGCCATCATGACCCCGATGGATCCCGTTCTTGCCGTCTGTGTAACAAGCCGGCGTGAGGCCGCGCTGGCAATCAGCTGGCCTGCGCTGCAGTTCATATCGTTGGCCAGCGCCCAGATGGGTTTGATATCACGCATACGGGCAATAATGTCCGCACAGTCAAAAGCCCCCGCCACCATTCCGCCGGGGGTGTCCATATCCAGAAGGATGCCGTCAACACCCGGATCACTGATGGCCTGCTGAAGACGGGCGATAATGCCGTTGTAACCCGTCATCCCCGAATATGGCTGGAGAGCGCGGGTTTTACTGACCAGAGTCCCGGATACCGGCAGCACCGCGATCCCGTTAGTGACCTGATAGCTTCGTGCCGGTTTTGGCCCCATGTCTTCATCATCACCAAAGAGCGCCAGCGGTTCAGCCATCTGCTCTGCACCAAGCGTCACGCCAGACACGGTGTCGGTCAGGCGGGTAATACCCAGTTGGCCAGCAAGCGCGCAAAAGAAAACCCGCGCATAGGCGGGTTCAAGTAATAGCGGCTCATTGAAAGCCATACTGGCGATGTGCGGGAGATTACGCAGCTCGGGCGTCATCGTTCGCCTCCTCATTTGATTTCTTCAGTCCAGACTCAAAGGCAGAAGCCGCCCAGGCTGGAGGTTTTAGACCAGCAGCACGACGTTCCATCGTTTCACGTACCTGCTGCGAAAATATTTCCTGATAGTCGTCTCCGCGCCTGGCACACTCCTTCTCATAAGTGCTCAGGCCGGCCTCAATGAGCATGACGGCCTCCTGCACTTCCTTCAGCCCATCTATCGCCATACGGCCTGAGCCTATCCAGTTGGCATTGCCCCAGGCTGTTCTCGCCTCCTGAAAACTGAATCGTGCTCTGGATGGCAACGTCACCACCCGGCGGACAATGGCCTCCTCCAGCCAGCACACAAACATCTGACAGGCCTGTCGGGCTGCCACGAACTTGCGACGGCCCATAAAGAACGCCCAGGACTCGTTAGCGCTGGCGCGTGCAGTGGAGTAGCTCATCTGCGAATAGTTGCGCGAAAGCTGCTCATAAGACACACCCAGTCCAGCAGAGATATAACGCAGCAGTGATTGCTCGAACGTCGAAAAACCGTTGTCCGTATCCTGCGCTGACTGAAGATTCAGGGAATCACCAGGCATGAGGTGAGGAACCTTCGCACCACCAAGGCGAACCGGCGCCGCGGTATAATACGAGGCCATTTCACCCAGCCAGCCCGTCATCTTGCTCTGCTGATCTTTGCTGTCAGAGCCGAGAATAAAGTCCATCGCGGTTTGCGTATCCAGCTCACTTTCAATCGTCGCCGCGTACATCGCCTTAACGATAGCGCTCTGGAGCTGCGTATTTTGCAGCGTATCGAGCATTTTCATTTGCTCCATGACGCTGTAAAACGCGTTGGCTCCGCGCGTCTGTCCATCTTCCAGCGGTTCAAATACATGGATAAAGGCCGGACGGCCGCCGGGCAGCTCGCGCGGAATATAGGACCATTTCTGCGCCATCCATCCCGGATATCCGTCCTCGCTGACGTAATAGCCCAATGCGGCGCCACCGTCGTTGGTTCTGACACCAGCCCGACAGTTTCGCGTGTCTCCGGCATTATTGGGGTTGCTGATGCGTTTCGGGCTTACCATCTTGAACTGTGTCCGGAAGAGCCGCGTTGAATCACTGTCCCAGGTGGGCTGGACACACAGCTCGCCGTTAAATGCATGCGTCGCGACACCTTCGCGGATCATCATCGTAAACGTCCGCTTGCGCTCAGCATCGATCCCGCAAAAATCATCTTCAGCATACTCATACCAGGCGGCCTCCACCTCCCTGGCAAATGCGCGGCTTTCTTCTTCTTTGATACCGAGATAACGCCAGCTCGGGCAGTAACTCAGTCGGAAGAAGGAACCGACAATGTGATCCTGATGAAGCTGCACGGCGTTTGCCGCATAACCATTATTTCGAACCAGATCGTCTGCTCGCGCATTACCACGGGATAAATTAGGCAATAACGCAGCATCCGCGCTTTCGCTCGGTGGGTTCCAGG